>Ga0172377_10005724_pt1 | contig 12793 bp, 10 predicted proteins | sample Pumphouse3metaG_FD_119749 | JGI IMG/M metagenome (GOLD analysis project Ga0172377, IMG submission 119749) | Leachate microbial communities from a municipal landfill in Southern Ontario, Canada - Pumphouse #3 metaG | ecosystem: Engineered > Solid waste > Landfill > Unclassified | place: Canada... | reverse complement strand
TCGCTGACCGCCCGTACTTGTGCCATGGCAGGCAGGACCTTTTCATGGTAGAAGCGGCTGGCTTTGGTCACATCGGTGACCATGCGGGCCTCAAGTACGAGATTCTCCAATGCCCCGACATGATCATCAAGCGTATCGGTGAGCATGCAAAGCTGCTGGACCAGCGATTTCTCATACGAGAGGGAAGATCCCTTGAGCAGGGCAAGCTTCTCGTTGGCCGAATGGGCAAGGTCTCCTGCGAACTTGCTCAGTGCCGGCAGAATCTGCCTGCGCACCATGTCAACCATCGTCAGAGCCTCGATATTGATTGTCTTGCAGTAGTTCTCCAGCACAATCTCATACCGGCTGTGGATCTCGGTCTCATTGAGCACCCCAAACTTCTCGAAGAGAGCGATGGACTTGCCCGAGATGAAGGCAGGCAAGGCATCAGGGGTGGACTTGTGATTCGAAAGGCCACGTTTCTGGGCTTCCTCAACCCATGCCTGGGCGTAGTTGTTCCCATTGAAGACAATCCTTCGGTGCTTCTGGTAGGTCTCCTTGACCAAGGCCGACAGTGCACACGGGAAATCCTTGGCCTTCTCAAGCTCATCGGCAAAAAGCGAAAGCTTGTCAGCGATGATTGTGTTGAGCACAAAGTTCGGACCGGATACGGAGAAGGAGGAACCGAGCATCCTGAACTCAAACTTGTTGCCGGTAAAAGCAAAGGGGCTGGTACGGTTGCGGTCGGTGGTGTCCTTGGGGAAGGGAGGCAAGAGATTCACCCCCAGCAGCATCGAGGTGCGCGCCTTCGAGGGGCAATCCACCCCGTCGGCAAGGGCATCGAGGATGCTGGTGAGCTCTTCGCCGAGGAACATCGAAACGATGGCAGGAGGAGCCTCATTTGCTCCAAGACGATGGTCGTTGCCTGCACTTGCAACCGAAACACGCAGAAGATCCTGATACTCATCCACAGCAGCGATGACCGCCACCAGAAAAAGCAGGAACTGGGCGTTGTCCTTCGGGTTGTCACCCGGTTCAAGCAGGTTGATGCCTGTATCGGTGGAGATGGACCAGTTGTTGTGCTTGCCCGACCCGTTCACCCCGGCAAACGGCTTCTCGTGCAAGAGGCAGACAAGACCGTGGCGGTCTGCAACCTTCTTCATCATCTCCATGGTCAGCTGGTTGTGGTCAACCGCCAGATTGCTGGTGGTGAAAATGGGTGCAAGCTCATGCTGGGAGGGAGCGACCTCGTTGTGCTCGGTCTTTGCCAGGATGCCGAGCTTCCACAGCTCCTCATCGAGCTCGCGCATGAATGCGGAGACCCTTCCCTTCAGGTTGCCGAAGTAGTGGTCCTCCATCTCCTGCCCTTTCGGGGGGCGTGAACCGAGCAGCGTACGACCGGTATGGATGAGGTCCTTGCGCTTCAGATAAAGGGACTTGTCAATGAGAAAGTACTCCTGCTCAGGTCCTACGGTGGTCAGCACACGCCGTACCTCGGTCTTGCCGAAGAGCTTGAGGATCCTCAGCGCTTCGCGGCTGATCACCTCCATGGAACGAAGCAGCGGCGTCTTCTTGTCCAGGACTTCTCCGCTGTAGGAGCAGAAGGCGGTGGGGATGCACAGCGTATTCTCCTTGATGAAGGCATAGCTGGAAGGGTCCCAGGCGGTATAGCCCCTGGCTTCGAAGGTGGCCCTGAGTCCACCGGAGGGGAAGGAGGAGGCATCGGGTTCGCCCTTGATGAGTTCCTTGCCGCTGAACTCCATGACAGCATGTCCATCCTTGGCAGGAGAGATGAAACTCTCGTGCTTCTCTGCAGTGATTCCGGTCATCGGCTGGAACCAGTGGGTGAAATGGGTCACCCCCTTGGAAAGGGCCCACTCTTTCATGGCATGGGCAACTTGGTTGGCGATGGCAAGATTGAGTTCCTTTCCCTCTCTGATGGTCTCCTTGAGCTGCCGATAGGTATCCTTGGCAAGATACTCGCGCATTGCCTCATCATTGAATACTGAGCTACCGAAATACTGATCCACACGTTCTGTCATACTCGCCTCCGCCTCATGGTTTACGTGGGTGTTCGGCACAGAAAGACCAACCTTGGCACCTTGCGGCCGCTGTATCTTTCTGTACCCTCCTACCCAATTCCGCAGTCGATGCTGGGGAAAAAGAGAAAGGCGCTGTAGCCCAAACTGGACTACAGCGCCTTTGCTGATGGCTCGTTGTACACCTACCGAAGGCTTTCTGTCAACTCCCTCCCGCAAAGGATTTGCAGAATGTACGACTTTCACCAAAAACCATACCCTACGATAACCGGCTCTTTCTCTTTATGAAAGAAGAACATGGAAGCAACAGCAACAATACCGTCGGTATAGTTTTTGAATAAATATACGCATCCCTCGTGACAAACTCTCCCTTCTTGGGTATGATGGGCCAAAAGAACGGGAAGGACAAAGGCGTCCACCAAAGACAGCTTGTTATGCAAGCTATCCTTGGTGGTCGCCTTTTTTCATTCCCAGGGAGTGTACCCTATGGACGGTTATCACCAACACCAGTATCTGGAAGGAGAGGTCCGCATACCCAGCGGATGCGCCATCAGCGGCATCATCGACCGAAGCGGAAAACGCTTCTCAGGCTCAGATGCCATCACCTCCATCTCCGTCATGCACGACAGGTCCAACGGACTGGGTGGCGGTTTTGCAGGCTACGGGATCTATCCCGAATACGAGGATTTCACCGCCCTGCACATCTTCTATTATGGAAGCGAGGCAAAACGAAAGACCGAGGAGTTCCTTGAAGAGCATTTCGATCTCATCAACCTCTCCAAGATTCCGACCGAAAAACACAGGGCCATCACCGATGAGCCGTTGATCTGGCGCTACTTCGTCATGCCCCTTCCGACCAAACTCGCATCCAGCCAGCTGGATGAGGATGAGTACACCGCCCGTTGCGTCATCCGGATCAACAAGGAGATCGACGGTTCCTATGTCTTCTCCTCCGGCAAGAACATGGGTGTCTTCAAGGCAGTAGGCTATCCGGAGGATGTCGGTGCCTTCTACCGCCTCGATGACTACAAGGGCTACAGCTGGACGGTGCATGGCCGCTATCCCACCAACACTCCGGGCTGGTGGGGCGGAGCACACCCGTTCAGCCTCCTCAGTTACTCGGTGGTGCACAACGGGGAGATCTCCAGCTACGACGCCAACCGCCGTTTCATTGAGATGTACGGCTATGCCTGCACCCTGAAGACCGACACCGAAGTCATCACCTATATGATCGACTACCTGCACCGGCGCCAAGGACTGACCCTCGAGGAAGTGAGCAGTGTCATCGCCGCTCCCTTCTGGTCGACCATCGAACGCAAGGATGAGGAGGAGAGAAACGCACTCACCTACCTGCGCAACACCTTTGCCAGCATGCTCATCACCGGCCCCTTCTCCATCATCCTCGGCTACAACGGGGGGTTGATGGCGCTCAACGACCGCCTGAAGCTTCGTTCCATGGTGGCTGCAGAGAAGGGAGACAAGGTGTTCATCGCAAGTGAAGAGGCCGCCATCCGCATCATCGAACCGAACCCTGACCGGCTGTGGTACCCCATCGGGGGAAAGCCCGTCATCGCCGAGCTCTACACCACTGGACAAGGAGGGGCACATGGCCATCAACTACCTGTATCCGGACTTTGAGGTCCAACGCAACGAAAGCCGATGCATCACCTGCCGTGTCTGTGAGCGGCAGTGTGCCAACCTGGTGCACCACTACGATGCGGAGACCGGCCGCATGACCAGCGACGAAAGCCTGTGCGTCAACTGCCACCGCTGTGTCTCCCTCTGCCCCACCCGGGCCCTGAAGATTGTGAAAACCGACCATGTCTTCAAGGAGAACGCCAACTGGAGGGGAGAGGTCATCCAGGACATCTACCGCCAGGCAGAGACCGGCGGTGTTCTGCTCGCTTCCATGGGAACCCCCAAGCCCTACCCCGTCTACTGGGACAAGATGCTGATCAACGCAAGCCAGGTGACCAATCCCTCCATCGACCCGCTGCGCGAACCGATGGAGACCACCACCTTCCTGGGCAAGAAGAGCACCACCATCCGACGGGACGAACAGGGAAAGCTCATCACCGATACCACTCCACAGCTGAAACTGGCCATTCCCATCATGTTCAGTGCAATGTCCTACGGCTCGATCTCCTACAACGCACACAAGAGCCTTGCCTTGGCTGCCGAGCAGTTGGGAACCTTCTACAACACCGGCGAAGGCGGACTGCATGAGGACTTCTACCGTCATGGCAAGAATACCATTGTGCAGGTGGCATCCGGACGGTTCGGGGTACACCCAGGCTATCTGAATGCGGGAGCTGCCATCGAGATCAAGATGGGACAGGGGGCGAAACCCGGTATCGGGGGACACCTTCCCGGTTCGAAGATCGGGCAGGACATCTCAAAAACCCGCATGATACCGTTGCACAGCGATGCAATCAGTCCGGCTCCCCACCATGACATCTACTCCATTGAAGATCTCCGGCAGCTGGTCTACGCCCTCAAGGAAGCCACCAACTACACCAAGCCGGTCATCGTCAAGGTTGCTGCGGTGCACAACATCTCCGCCATCGCCAGTGGCATCGCCCGCAGTGGTGCGGACATCATCGCCATAGACGGTTTCCGCGGAGGCACGGGTGCAGCTCCCGCCCGCATCCGGGACAATGTGGGCATCCCCATCGAACTGGCCCTCGCCAGTGTCGATGAGCGGCTGCGCGCAGAAGGGATCCGCAACCAGGTCAGCCTGGTCGTGGGAGGCTCGATCCGCAGCAGTGCCGATGTCATCAAGGCCATCGCCTTGGGAGCAGATGCCATCTACATCGCAACCAGCGCCCTGATAGCCCTTGGTTGCCATCTCTGCCGCACCTGTCACAGCGGCAAGTGCAACTGGGGCATTGCAACCCAGAATCCTGAGCTCGTCAAACGCCTCAATCCCGAGATCGGCAGCGAGCATCTGGTGAACCTGCTGACAGCATGGAATCACGAGATCAAGGAGATGATGGGAGGCATGGGCATCAACTCCATCGAGGCGTTGAAGGGAAACCGCCTGATGCTCAGGGGCATCGGGTTGTGCGATGCGGAGCTCAAGATCCTGGGCATCAGCCATGCCGGGGCATAGGAGGCAACCATGAAACGAGTCTATGTGAATGAAACGTGGTGCCTCGGGTGCCACCTGTGTGAGTACTACTGTGCCTACGCAAACTCCGGCCTGACCGATATGGTCAAGGCACTGAAGGACAAGGTGATCAGGCCGCGCCTTACCATCGAGCAGGAGGGCACCATCAGCTTTGCCGTCAGCTGCAGGCACTGCACCGAGCCGCTGTGCATGAAAAGCTGCATCGCAGGGGCCATCTCCTGCAAGGACGGCCTGATCGTCATTGACCAGAGCAAGTGCGTGAACTGCTACTCCTGCATCATGGCCTGCCCGTATGGCGCCCTCATGCCTAGCGAGGAGCAGGTGATGCAGAAGTGCGAACTGTGTGCAACCAACTCCCACGGCCAACCGGTCTGTGTACAAGGCTGTCCCAACAAGGCCATCGTCTATGAGGAGCGTTAGGATGCACTACCTTATCATCGGCAACTCCATTGCAGCGGCTGCAGTCATCGAAGGGATCCGAAGCCAGGATCCGGAAGGGGCGATCACCGTCGTCGGGGAGGAGAGGCAGGCCTGCTATGCCCGCCCACTCATCTCCTACTTGCTGCAAGGCAAGACGGACGAAGAGAAGATGCGCTATCGCGACCAAGCGTTCTTTGACAAACACAAGGTCACCGTCCTTTGCGAAACACGTGCCAGTCACCTGGATGCAGGGACAAAGACCGTTGCCTTGGATGACGGGACCACCCTCACCTACGACAAGCTGGTGCTTGCCACCGGCTCCTCCCCGTTCATCCCTCCCATGGAGGGGCTTGGGCAGGTGAAGCATCGTTTCACCTTTCTCACCCTGGATGATGCCCTTGCACTGCAACAGGTGGTAAAAGGTGATAGCCGTGTCCTGATCCTTGGCGCCGGCCTCATCGGACTGAAATGTGCAGAGGGCCTTTTCGGACAAGTCCGCTCCATCACCGTGGTCGATCTTGCCCCACGGATCCTTGCAAGCATCCTCGATGAGAAAGGATCGGCCCAGGTACAGGAGCATTTGCAGCAGAAAGGCCTCACCTTCCATCTTTCTGACCGGGTGAAGGAGTTCACCGCCAACGAGGCCCTCCTGGAGAGCGGAACCATCGTCGGCTTTGACATGCTGGTTGTTGCCGTAGGGGTGAAGCCGAATACCAGCTTGGCAAAAGAGGCGGGCCTTGCGGTCAACCGGGGCATCGTGGTCGACACCTCCATGAGAACCTCGGGCAAGGACATCTGGGCAGCCGGCGACTGTGCGGAGGCTGAGGAGCTGGTAAGCGGTCAGCACAAGGTATTGCCGCTTTTGTGCAATGCCTACCTGCAGGGAGAGACTGCCGGCAAGGATATGGCAGGACTGACAGAGCCATTCAACCAAGCAATTGCCATGAATGCAATCTCCTTTTTCGGTCTGCATGTCATCACTGCCGGCCTCTACGAGGGAGAGGAGAAGCTGTTTGCGGAAGAGGGGTCGTACAAGCGACTCTTTGTCAGGGACAATCATCTCATCGGCTATATCCTCATTGGGAAGGCTGTTGAGCGGGCTGGGATCTATACTGCCCTGATCAGGAACCAGACAGCTCTGGATACCATCGATTTCGATCTCATCAGTCGACAACCGGCCCTGATGGCCTTTGCCAAGTCGGTACGACAGCAGCAGCTGGGAGGAAGCGTATGAAGCATATCGTAGTGAAGAGTCGCGACTACCAAGAGGTGAATCAGGAGATTCGCTCCACAAAGGACAAGAACATTGTGCTCTCGGAAGTCTTTGGCCAGCGGTATCTGGGCTCCTCCCTCAAGGACCGGGAGCTCACCATCGAGGGAACGGCAGGCAATGCCTTGGGCTGCTTCCTTGACGGGGGCATCATCACCGTCCATGGCAATGCCCAGGACGCCACCGGTGATACGATGAACGACGGAAAGATTGTCATCCACGGGAGTTGCGGCGACGGGACCGGACTTGCCATGCGCGGGGGGGCCATCTACATCCGTGACAGCTCAGGGTACCGCTCGGGCATCCATATGAAGGCCTATGAGGACAAGCAACCCCTTCTGATCATCGGCGAGCGGGCGGGAAGTTTCTTGGGTGAATACCAAGCCGGCGGCACGATCATCGTGCTGGGACGCAACCAAGCAGGCAAATCCCCTGTCGGGTATTTCTGTGGAACGGGTATGCATGGTGGTACAATCTATCTTCGCTGTGATACACTTCCGGTGAGCTTGCCGCCCCAAGTAGCAGTCAGGGATGCCGATGAGGCGGATATGCAGGTTTTGGGTGGTCTTCTCGAGGAGTATTGCTCGTTGTTTGCCTTTGACAAGACGGAGTTGCTCGCTTCACATTTCTTTGTGCTCCAACCCAACTCCGCAACACCTTATAAGATGCTATATACCCATGTTTGAGAGAGGGAGGAACAGGATGACCAATACCCAGGTTGAGGTGATGCAGTTCATCAAGGAGCAGGATGTACGCTTTGTCCGTCTCGTCTTCTGCGATATTTTCGGACAGATCAAGAACATCTCCATCTCAGCGGATGAGCTGGGAAGAGCCTTTGCAAGCGGCATCTCCTTCGATGCGTCTGCCGTAAAGGGCTTTCTGCAGGTTGATGAGAGTGATTTGTTGCTCTTTCCCGATCCCGCAACCCTCTCCATCCTCCCCTGGCGCCCGGCCCAAGGTCGGGTGGTGCGCTTCTTTTGCTCGATCAGACGCCCCGACGGCTCCCGTTTTGAGGGCGACGGACGCTCACTTCTGGAGGAGACTGTCCAGAAAGCCGCACTGCAAGGCTACCAGTTCGGCGTAGGTCCTGAGTGTGAATTCTACCTTTTCAAGCTCAATGACGAAGGGCAGCCCACCTATACTCCCATTGACCGGGGAACCTATCTGGATGTGGCTCCCCTGGACAAAGGGGAGAATGTAAGGCGTGAGATCTGCCTGAACCTGGAGCAGATGGGCTTCTATACCGAACGCAGCCACCATGAGTCAGGACCGGGGCAGCATGAGATTGATTTCAAGTACAGTTCTCCGCTTGAGGCTGCAGACAACTTCATCACCTTCAGATCGGTGGTGAAGACCATCGCAGACCGAAGCGGACTCTTCGCCTCCTTCCTTCCCAAGCCCCTGCCCACCGAGAGCGGCAGTGGGCTGCACATCAACCTCTCCATTACCCGGGAGGGGGAACAGAGCCGGCTGCTTGAACAGCAGATGACAGCCGGTATCCTCAACCGCATCAAGGAAATCTCCCTCTTCCTCAACCCCTTGGTGAACTCCTACGAACGGCTTGGTTCGTTCGAAGCTCCGCGCTATATCGGGTGGGGACAGGCCAACCGCTCGCTTCTGATCCGCATCCCGCAGACAACCGGTGAGTACCGTCGCATCGAGGTCCGCTCGGCCGACCCAGCCTGCAATCCCTACCTTGCGATCACGTTGCTGCTCAACGCAGCTCTGGAGGGTATCAGGGAGGGGCTCACCCCGCCCGAGGAGTATGTGGGCTCGGCCTATCAGATGCAGAAGGGCACCACCCTTCCCTCATCCTTGGCAGAAGCGATGGAGCTTGCCCAGAACAGCAGCTTCGTACAGTCAATCATCCCCCAGCGTTTGTTCAGCTATTTCCTCGAGGCAAAGAAAGCCGATTGGCTTGCCTACGAGGAGGCTGTCGATAAGAGCGAGGCGAGTCGCAAAAACGTCTTTTTCACGACCTAGGAGGGCCAACGGTGCGTGCTTTGGTGGTTTCTTCGACACAAAAGGGGTGTGAATCCCTTTGTTCCCTCATCCGAGAGTATGAGGGAAGTGTCAGCATCACCCATGCGACCAGCGCAAGCGAAGCACGCAGGATTGTCCTTGACAGTGAAATCGACCTGGTTGTGGTGAATGCCCCCCTTGCCGATGAATCAGGAGAGGAGCTTGCCCTCATGGTCACCGAGCAAAGTCTTGCCACTTCCATCCTGGTGGTGAAAACCGAATATTTTGAACAATCCCAGACTATGTTCAGCAGCCGAGGTATCCTGGTGGTCTCAAAACCGGTAATCCGGCAGATGTTCTTCCAGGCCCTGAGCCTGGGCATTTCGTTGCGTTCCCGACTCGGGGCAATGCACAACGAGAATGAGAAACTGCACCGCAAGATCGAGGAGATCAAGCTCATCGACCGGGCCAAGTGGGCCTTGATCGAGCGCCTCGGCATGGACGAAGGCCAAGCACACCGACATATCGAGAAGATGGCGATGGATCTGCGCAAAAGCCGCTATGATGTCGCTTCTTCCATTTTGAAAACGTATCAGATGTAACAGGAGAACCAGAGATGGCCAAACATATTTTTGTTACCGGCGGGGTCGTATCAGGCCTTGGCAAAGGCATTACGGCAGCTTCACTCGGAAGATTGCTCAAGGCACGCGGCCTGAAGATCGCCGCGCAGAAGCTCGATCCTTATATGAACGTGGATCCCGGCACAATGAGTCCCTACCAGCATGGGGAGGTGTTCGTGACCGAGGACGGGTCGGAGACCGACCTCGACCTTGGGCACTACGAGCGGTTCATAGATGAGGATCTGAACAAGTTTTCCAACCTCACCAGCGGCAGGGTCTACTGGAACGTGCTGACCAAGGAGCGCAGTGGCGCCTACCTCGGCTCGACGGTGCAGATCATCCCCCACGTGACCACGGAGATCAAGGAAGCAATCTACTCGCTTGCAAAGAAGACTGCGGCCGATGTGGTGGTCACTGAGATCGGGGGAACCACCGGTGACATCGAAAGCCAGCCGTTTCTGGAGGCAATCCGCCAGATAGGTCACGAGGTCGGCAGACACAACTGCCTCTTCATCCATGTGACGCTGGTCCCCTACCTGAAGAGCAGCGGCGAGCACAAGAGCAAACCCACCCAGCACTCAGTCAAGGAGTTGATGGCCTCGGGAATCTTCCCCGATATCATCGTCACCCGCTCTGATGAGATTCTCGAAGCCGACATCAAGGAGAAGATCGCCCTCTTTTGCAATGTGAAGCGCGACTGTGTCATTGAGAACAAGACAGTCGGTGTCCTCTATGAGGCTCCGATGATGCTGCATGCCGAAAAGCTGGATGAGATTGTGGTCAGGGAACTGCAGCTTGATACAAACCAACCCGACCTCACCGAGTGGGAAGCGATGCTCGACCGCATCACCAAGGCGGACAAGCCGGTACGCATTGCACTGGTAGGCAAATACATCCAACTCCACGATGCATACCTGTCGGTCATGGAAGCGCTCAAGCATGCAAGTTGGGCCCAAGGGGCCCAGGTAACGATCGACTGGGTCGACTCGGAACTGGTGACTGAGCAAAGCAGGGAAGCCTTGCTGGCAAAGGCCGACGGCATCCTGGTACCCGGAGGCTTCGGAGACCGTGGCATCGAAGGCAAGATTCTTGCAGCCCAGTATGCACGGGAACACAAGATTCCCTATCTCGGCATCTGCCTTGGCATGCAGATTGCCGTCATCGAATACGCCCGGCACGTACTCGGGTATGCCGATGCCCACTCCAGTGAGTTCAATCCTGACTCAAAGCATCCGGTCATCGCCCTGATGCCCGACCAGAGGGGAAACATTCCCAAGGGGGGGACCATGCGCCTCGGCACCTACCCGTGTGTGGTGAGCGCTCCCTCTCAGATGAGCGAAGCCTACCGGGGAGAACTGCTGATCGCAGAGCGTCATCGCCACCGCTATGAGTTCAACAACTCCTTCCGCGAAGCACTCGCGGATGCGGGGTTGGTCATCAGCGGCACCAGCCCCGACGGATCACTGGTGGAGGCTGTGGAGCTTGCTGACCACCCCTTCTTCGTGGGGGTTCAGTACCATCCGGAGTTCAAGAGCCGCCCCAACCGTCCCCACCCACTCTTCCTGAGGTTCATTGCCTCAGCATTGGGTCGGATGAGTTGACAGTTTTGCCGCTCTAGGGTAGTTTTGTGTATGCAATTTGGGGCCATAGCTCATCTGGTAGAGCGACTGGTTCGCAATCAGTAGGTAGAGGGTTCGAGTCCCTTTGGCTCCAAGCAACACAGCCCGTTTTTCCTTTCAGGAAGAGCGGGTTTTTTCATGGTTGCAGGCGCCTGCGCTTGATGAACAGGAGCAGAGCGGAGAAGAACACAATGAGCAAGCAAAGCACCAGGGATGTCATATACGAGCCTGTTGCATCGCGAAGCCACCCACCGATGCCCGGGCCCAGAAGGCCTGCAATGCCGTAGAAGAGAAAGCAGAGCGGATAGAGCGAAGAGAAGAAGTGAAGCGGGTATGCATGGGCGATGACTGCGGCATAGAGCACAAAATTGGCACCGAAGGAAAACCCCAGCAGAGCCACCAGAACCAGGATGAGCGGGATGTTCGGCCCGCTTGCCAGCAGCATCAGGGTTGCAAGCGAGAAAAGAAGGAGCGAAAGCGGGATGCTCACCGCCCCGATCCTGTCGAAGATATACCCCCAGACGATCCTGGCCGATGCATTGCCTACGGAAAAGAGCATGACGGCAAGCACTGCCTGCACTTCCGATAGTCCCCACTCCTGCACCAAAGGCGAGAGATTTCCCACCACCAAGAGCCCTGCAAAGGTCCCTGCAAACATTCCCATCGAAGAGAGAATCATGACCGAATTGCGATAGGCTGAGCGGGGAGGCCGCTCCTGCACGGAGGAAGACGCCTCCGGTACGGCCAACAGCTGTGCGCAAAGGAACAACAGGACGAAGGAGATGATGCTGTACCACAACAGGAACGAGGAGAGGGAGAGCGAGGAGAGGTAAGCCTCCTCAATGATGGCCGACAGGAGAATCGCCCCACCGCCGAAGCCTCCTACCGAGAGTCCGGTCACCAATCCCTTTTGGGTGGGAAACCACTTCAGGCAGACCGAAAGGGGAACCACATAGGAGAATCCGATCCCTATCCCCGAGAGCACGCTGATGCCGAGCAACAGCAAGGCGAAGGAAGCATGGCTGTATGCAGCCAACAGATAGCCTAGGAAGAAGAACAGCGCACCGATCGATGCGGTCTTCCTTGGCCCGAACTGAGGGAGAATCCTGCCTGAAAAGACCATGACAATGGTGAAAACCATGATGGTCATGCCAAAGACCAGCCCCGCCTGGGCACTGCTGATCCCCATCTCCTCCCGGATCCAGACCGACAGGGTGCTCCATGCATACACCCCACCAAGGATGGTCTGCATGCAAAGCGCTGCCAACAGGACCACCCATCGTTTTCCACTCCGTACCATGCAATCTCCTACAAATACACTAATATTTGACAGTATAATAATTTTGTAAGGATTTTCGCAAGAACCTTGGCCGGGAGAGGGGTTTGTGGATGGGCATAATAAAACCCTCCGCCCTGGAGGGTTCTTTGGCTACTCGGGGTTATTTCCTTCGGTTATTCCCCCTCTTCGCCACCACAACCCTATCGTAGCATCGAAGCGGGAAACCGTCAATTTTTTCTTTGTGCCGGGCATGCTTTGTTCTTGACAATACTGTATGTCACACATTAATGTTAATTCATGAAGGACGATCCGATTCTGACCACGATGATCACTGAACTGAAACGGGGAACGTTGACATTGTGTGTACTCAGCCAACTCAAGCAACCCCAATATGGATACTCCCTGCTGCAATTGCTGGCGGACAAGCACATCCCGATCGAGGCAAACACCCTCTACCCCTTGCTCAGACGATTGG
>Ga0172377_10005723_pt1 | contig 12793 bp, 6 predicted proteins | sample Pumphouse3metaG_FD_119749 | JGI IMG/M metagenome (GOLD analysis project Ga0172377, IMG submission 119749) | Leachate microbial communities from a municipal landfill in Southern Ontario, Canada - Pumphouse #3 metaG | ecosystem: Engineered > Solid waste > Landfill > Unclassified | place: Canada... | reverse complement strand
GGGCACCGTAATGCTTATTTTCCGTTGTTTATTCCCAAGAGTTATTTTGAAAAGGAAGCCGAGCATGTGGAGGGATTCGCCAAAGAATGCGCAGTTGTAACTCATTCCCGGTTAGAAGATGACGGTAAAGGTGGATTGCAGGTAGCAGGAGAGCTTACAGAGCCTTTAATAGTACGCCCTACTAGCGAAACAATTATAGGAGCATCTTTTGCTAAATGGGTGAACTCATATCGGGATCTTCCTCTTCTCATCAACCAATGGGCGAATATAGTGCGCTGGGAAATGCGTACCAGACTTTTTTTGCGGACAGCAGAATTTCTTTGGCAGGAAGGACATACAGTTCATGAATCCAGTGAGGAAGCTATGGATGAAACCCGAAAGATGTTGGAAGTGTATGCCCGATTTGCGGCAGAATACCTTGCCCTACCGGTTATTCAGGGTGAAAAAACTGAAGGTGAGAAGTTTCCCGGAGCTGTAAACACTTATTGTATTGAGGCCATGATGCAAGATAAAAAAGCTTTGCAAGCTGGGACATCTCATTTTTTGGGACAGAACTTTGCCCAAGCTTCTGGCATCAAGTTTCAAAGCAGAAATGGCGAATTTGAGCACGCCTGGACTACATCTTGGGGAGTATCAACCCGCTTAATTGGAGCATTAATTATGGCTCATAGTGATGACAACGGATTGGTATTACCGCCAAAGATTGCTCCTTCGCATATTGCTCTGATTCCGATTTATCGTGACGACACTGAAAAAGAGCAAGTAATGAAATTGTGTGAACACATAATAGATGAATTTGCGCATGAAAGCTTTGAAGGAGTGCGCATCTATACAGAACTAGATGATAGAGATTTGACCGGAAGCGAACGTAATTGGTATTGGATAAAAAAAGGAATCCCATTGCGTTTGGAAATTGGACCTCGAGATGTGGCAGCGAACTCTGTGATGCTGGCTAGACGAGATAAAGAGCCGAGAGATAAGCAAAGCATAGCTATTGGTGAATTGAAAACTTATGTCCTTAAAGTTTTACCCGAAATCCAAAATTCTTTCTATCAACGAGCATTAGACTTTCGCAGGGAAAACACGATTGTAATAGATGATCCGAGTGAATTCTACAAGTTCTTTACACCCACGAATTCAGATCAGCCTGAGATTCATGGCGGATTTGCCCTATCTCATTGGTGTGGAGAGGTTGCATGCGAAGAAAAGATCAAAGACGAGCTTAAGGTTACCATTCGCTGCATACCTTTTGACGCTAAGCAGGAAGATGGATTCTGTATTTGTTGTAATAAGCCCTCCAAACGTAGAGTAGTATTTGCCAAATCTTACTAGTATGAGCTTTAAGAGCGCAGTGATCTGCATAGGTAACGAATTGCTATTAGGGCAAACATTAAACAGTAATTTAGCCTATTTGGGCAGCAATATGGCAGATTTGGGTATTCCAGTGGAGTACAGTGTTACTATTCAAGACGATCATCAAGCAATAATTGATGCCCTTGCTGAATGTTGGAATAAATACGATGTTATTATAAGTACGGGGGGATTGGGCCCTACGCAAGATGATGTTACTAAGAATGCCATAGCTGCATATTTTGGCAAAGATTTATGCTTTCATGAAGATGTGTACAGGAAAGTGCAGGATATGTTTTCCATAAGGGGGCTCTTTATGCCGAGTACAAATAGAACTCAGGCTATGGTTCCAGAGGGATTTACGGTTTTAGATAATGCGCGTGGAACAGCCCCCGGATTGTACTATGGCAATGGTGGCAAACACCTTTTTGTGCTTCAGGGCGTGCCTTTGGAGATGCAATATGTGTTCGAAAATCATATCCAGTCTCTTTTGTTGCAGGCATATCCCCAAGCTAATAGACTACATATAAGGAATATTCACACTTATGGAATAGCTGAATCCGCTCTAGCTGAATTGTTGCATTTGGAAGAACTACCTCAGGGTGTAAAATTGGCGTGGCTTCCTCAAACCGGGAGAGTGGATTTGAGGCTATATGGAAGCAATCGCGAGTTAATTAGAATTGCCGAAGATTATGTGCACAGCAAAGTGAGTGAATATATTTGGGGATACGATCACGATAGTCCGGCAGGTATGTTAATTCATTTGCTTAAGGCTAAAAGTATAAGCCTTGCTGTTGCAGAATCTTGTACAGGGGGCTTGGTTCAAAGATTAATTACCGATGTTTCCGGAGCGTCAAAGGTGTTTGTTGGTGGAGTTGTAAGCTATGACAACAGAATAAAAACGGATGTTTTACATGTAAAGACAGATATTTTAGAACGGCATGGTGCGGTGAGTGAATGCTGTGCAAGGGCAATGGCGCGCGGTGTTAAGGCGTTATGTAATACAGATGTATCAATTGCCATAACCGGTATTGCCGGTCCGGATGGTGGTTCAGCAAAGAAGCCTGTAGGAACTGTATACTTTGGCTGGCAAATCGGCGATAAGGAATTTTCTATGCACAAGGTCTTTACCGGAGATCGTGAGAGCATAAGGTTTAAGGCCTCCGAAGCCGCCATTTTAGAACTGATCAAGACTTTGAGGTCATTTTAGTTGAAAGTGTTAATAATAGGCAGTGGTGCACGAGAGCATGCAGTTGCTGACGCATTTGCAACAAGCAAGAACACTTCGATAATTTATGTAAGCCCCGGAAATGACGGAATAGCTGAAACGTATATGTGTATTAAGCTGGAGGATTTTGAACATATCCGCAGCTTTTGCCAAGAAGCTGATATCGATATTGTGTTTATTGGTTCCGAGCAACCAATAGCAGAAGGTTTGTCAGATTATTTGCGGAAGCATTCCATAAGAGTATTTGCGCCTTCACAGGCGGCAGCAAAATTGGAGTATTCTAAGTTCTATGCCAAATCTCTAATGAATAAATATGAGATACCAACTGCCAAGTATCAAATAATAAAAAATGTAAATGAAGCTAAGAAAGTACTAACTAATTTCACTCTTCCGGTAGTTCTGAAGGCTGATGGTCTGGCTGCCGGAAAAGGCGTAATGATAGCCTATAGTATCGATGAAGCTATCTCTTGTTGTGACAATCTTCTGCATCAGAACTGTGGCAGAGGCGGTGTGATAGCAGAGGAATTCTTACGAGGATGGGAAGTATCTCTTTTTGCTATTACCGATGGCTGTAATTTTGTAAGTACGCTTTTCGCACAAGACCATAAGCAACTTTTGGATGGGGATCGAGGTCCTAACACTGGAGGAATGGGGGCAATCTGTCCCGTTTCCGAAGCTGAGTGTTACCAAAAAGACATCGAACACAGTATTGTTGCACCAATCTTGCAAGCTATGCAAGCAGAAAACACCGCATATACAGGGATACTCTATTTGGGGTTGATGATTACAAAAGAAGGACCCAAAGTAATTGAATTCAACTGTCGCTTAGGAGATCCGGAAACACAAGCTGTATTAGCGCTTCTAAAAACAGATTTTACAGATGTATGTATGGCGGTTTGTGAGGGCAAGGTGAATGAATTATCTTTGAAATGGGATAACAATCATTCTGTAGCAGTAGTTTTGGCTGCTCCAGGCTATCCGGCAGAGTATCAGACAGATATACCAATCTCTATTCCCGCCATGGAATCCAAAATATATTATGCAGGTGTATCAAAAAGTGAATCTGGGTTTAAAAGCTCAAAAGGAAGAGTGTTGACAATAATGGCTACAGCAAAAACCCTTGAGCTTGCCCGAGACAAAGTTTATGCAGATATTAAAAAGATAAGTTTTCCTAATATGGTCTATCGCAAAGATATTGGCCTAAGAAAGAACAAGCTTTAACAACGGAGCTGTGATGAAAAAAATCTTCATATGGATATTGATGGCGATTCCGTTTATGATGGCGGCAAATCCAATCAGTATATTAAGCGAAAGTACCGATGCTCTAAGCATAAGTTTTCAACTTCCGGAGTATACTATTAATGAAGTAATGTTGGATGGAGTAACTTATAACCGCTTACAGGTGGACGGGGGAATGCCTACTTCAGATGAGGCATTTCCGGAATTATGGATGTTTGGTATTCCTATCGCAATACCTATTGATGGTGGAGCTACAGCACAAGTTCTTTCGTCACAACAAAACAGCATAAATAATATCTTATTGCATCCAGTGCCTACTATGGAAGTTTCAGAAGGGGATATAAGCTATCAGACTTCCCGCGATTATGTAGCCTACACCAAAACCGAGCTGTATCCTGCCAATGTAATTGAGATTTCCGAACCTGCTTTTGTGGGGGATCGTAGATTTGTTACATTAAAGATTTACCCTTTCCAATATAAGGCTGCAAGCAAAGAATTAGTTGTTCATCATAATCTTGAGATTAATATAAACCTGATGGGTACCAAAGCGCCATCTAAAGAATGGCAACTTGGCAATAGCCCCGTTGACACAGCGGCTGATTCCTTTTTCATCAATAATGCAAGCTCAAAGATTTGGCGGAGAGAGCGCAAACAAAACTATCGACATGAAAGCCCGAAGGGTTCATTAAACGAGATTTCTGAGATCCAGTTGATTGTCGATAGTGAAGGAATCTATAAAGTGGGATATTCAGAGCTGAAGAGCTTTATTACCGAAATGACTGATTCGCTACAAATGCCCATGGGCTGGGATATTGACGATATTGATCCGCGGTTTCTTGAACTTCGGGATGAATACGGACAGATACCCATCCATTTTATAGGTGAGGAGGATGGCAGCTTTGATAGTGGCGACTATTTCGAGTTTTTTGGTGATAGACACTATGGTGATGAACGTTACTATGATGATTATACAGCAGAAAATGTTTATACTCTACGCTTGGTGAACCAATACGGTGCGCGGATGATGGTAGAAAATGGGGGATTGATAAATAGTGATCCTTTGCACTACATGCTTGCAGATGCATTTGAGGAAACAGTGCATTTCGAGCAACAATTGGTTAGCGATAAACTGGGTAGAGGATGGTCTGCGGGGAATCCAGATTTCTACCGTGAAGATGTATGGTTTTGGAAGAGAATAAACTCACCAAACTTGGAAATAGTACCTGTCGATCTGGAATACCCCATAGATAGCGCAATCCGAACAGCCAGTGCGGAAATAGCGTTGCATGGCTTAACCTACAAAGAAGGTCTTACGGAAGAACAGTACGATCATGAAGCAACAGTAAGGCTTAACTCAGCCATGGTAAACAATCATTTCTGGAAAGGGCAGACAGAACAGATATTCTATAATCGGGAACCAATAGCTAATTCTTTTATGCTGCATGGCACAAATAATGTTTACATTAGCCTTTCTGGAAATACGGAAATGGGTTCTAGGGAACAGGTTTTATTAGATTATATCAAGATCAAATACTGGCGTTATTATAGAACAGATAGAGATTATATTAAGTTTACCAAACCTTCAAATAGGCCTAATGGTCTTTTCCAGTTCAATATTGAGGGCTTTTCTTCGCCCAATGTGTCCGTTTACAAAATTGGTTCCAGTGTTTTTAATAGCTTGCAGATCGAACCGTTTACTGTAGATGGTACAGCTCCTTGGACGATTAGCTTGCAGGATAGCGTTTCTTCGAACGCCGTCAGATATTATGCCGTAGAGGAAAATTCCAAGAAGCAGCCGAAAGCCATGCGCTTGAATGTGCCATCAGATTTGAAGAACCCCAATAATTCTGCTAATGTGATAGTAATTACTCCATATCAATTCCTAGAATCTGAAGGTACTCTGATGTTAACTGAGATTTGGGAAGGGGAAGGGCACGATATAGAGATTGTTGATATCCAGGACATATACGATGAATTCAATGATGGAATAGTCTCTGCGGAAGCAATAAAAGCCTTTCTGTCTCATGCATACGAGTATTGGTCAGAACCCCAGTTAAGCCATGTGATGTTTATTGGTGAGGGAGTGACCGATGCCAGAGATAATAGCCCCAGTCGTAAATACAACCTGATTCCGGTTAAGAAAATCTGGACATACAAGCACGGTGCAACAGCCAGCGATAACTGGTATGCATGTTTGTTAGGTAATGACACGGTTCCAGATATTAGTCTTGCGCGTATCAATGTGTGGACCGAAGAGCAGATATTTGATTTTGCCAATAAAGCTTTATCATATCGCACAAATTTAAGCACAAATCGCCTGTGGAATAACCATATAACACTCACAGCCGGAGGGAAGATAAGCGATGGTAATGACATCTTTGCACAGCAATCTGAACGTATCCGCCGAAAAAGCATTCCTTCCACATATAGAGTTACAAGGGTCTACACGAATACTCAAACTGTAAACAGTTCATATTTTGGCGGCACCTTCAATTTGAAAGATGCCATCAATTCTGGTACGCAGTTTGTGCAATTCATGGGGCATGGAGGTGGACGTGTTTGGGCAGATTACAACTTGTTCAATTTTAATGATGTGGCAACCTTGAATAATCAGATCTATCCTGTAGTTCTATCTTTGGCATGTTATGCTTCCGCTTTTGACACCAATGGTGCTGCATCAATTTCTGAGGCACTGGTTATGCAGCCAAATAAAGGTGCCATTGCCACTCTCGGTTTTGTCGGATTAGGATATCTGACTCAAGATGAAGGATGGGGTTTGGCGTTTAGTGAGGCAGCGTTTCAACACGATTATTCCACCTTAGGGGAAGCCTATGTGTTTGCTTTGGCCAGATTTTTTACTACAACCTCAAGTGCTGCTGCTCGTTATGCCCTTACGCAGGGATCTGCATATCTCGGGGATCCTTTGATTAGACTTAATAAGCCAATCGTACAAAGTTCTGTAAGTGCCCAAAACCATAATCCAGAACCAGGCGATGTATTGACAGTTGAAGCCCAATTTCCAGCTTCTGTTCAGCGTGCGCGACTATATATAATGAATAACGACGAGATTATCCAAAACATTCCTTATGATATTGATGTAGTAAATGGTGAATACAGCGCAAATTATAATGTTCCTACCAACAGCTCGAACTATATGAATAAAATTATGGTGGCTGGATACTCGCAAGATAAGGAATATGTTGGCACCAGCACCTATGGAGTTGGACGTCCTACAATTCAACACAGTGCATTTATTCCAGCCCAGCCAGTATATACAGATTCCACAGGATTCAAAGCCCAGGTGTTTAGCCCCAAAGACATTATTAATATGTATGTGTCTGTTCAAACCGACAGCTCCCATAGCATTACTAACGGTTGGAGCATCGTTTGGGAAGATATTCCCATGGCCATGTCTGATGACGATAACACAGTGTGGGTTACCACCAGAAAACTGCGTAAATTTCCTACATCCAGAGAGTTGTCATACAAATACTACTTTACAGATACAGATAGCGTTACCTATGAATCTCCAGAGTATACATTCCAGATGGCGGGTCCAGATTTGTTTCTTAGAGATATTGAATTTGACCCCAATAATGGTAATCCAATTTTGAGAGTAAAATCTACTAATGTGGGTAATGCTCCCTCGATAACAACAGATATGCGTCTTTATGTTAAAACAGGTAACACATATACCTATGTTTCTACACAAGATTTTGCTCCACTTGAGGTAGATGAAGTGCGATGGGATGTAATCGATTTGGCAGATGTGGAAAATGGTAATCGCAGTTTTGAAGTGCGTGTAAATACTACTGGGACATTCCAAGAGTGGCATTTCTATGTAAATACCAATAACTATATTTCAATCGAAGTGCCAATGAATTATTTTAGTGTGGATAGCAATGGCTCTACACTAATAAGTTTGGATGAGAATGTCTCTTGTGTGGTACCAGCTGGACTTATTCCCACAGGTGTAGTAGGCATGTCTCTAAACAGTTTAGCCGAGATTAGCCCCGTAAATCAACCCGATGTCATCCCCATCTTAATGCAAAACCATGCAGCAGGAGACACCTTGCAGCTATATTCGATTCCTTATGACATATCATTGTTAAACAGTACGCTAGTAGATTCTTTGGGATTTTTTACCAGCGGGAAAAGGTTGGAGCTGACTTATAAATATCACGATACAGATCCAGCTACACAAGCTTATGAATCTGATAACAGTTATAAAATATATCGTTACAATGATGAGTTTCAAAAGTGGATATTGTTGGGTGGGCACGTATCCCCAGCAAACAACACCGTCAGTTTTGAGGTGGCGCGAACAGGAATCTATGCCCTTTTCCGTAACGAAGATAAAACCAGACCTTCAGTAGATGTGAATGTTCAAGAGCAAGAGTTTACTGTGGGTGGATACGTAGCCGGAGACGGAGTAATATCTTTATTACTAAGTGATGCCAATGGTATTGACATTATAGATGATTCAATCCGTTTGTTCTTAAATGGTATGATAGTTCCGGAAGAGGATTATGTGATAAGCATCAATAAAGAAAACATCAATCGAGTTCCCATAAAGTATCAACTCAACCTCCAAAAAGGGAATCACGAACTCAAGATAGATTGCAGAGATCTGAACGGTAATTTTATGACTCGTGAAGTGCAGTTTATTGTAAACGATAGTTTCGATATAAAGAATATTGCCAACTACCCTAACCCCATCTTAGGGCAGGCGCAGGATCCGAAAAATGATGGACGCACCAGATTTACTTATGTTTTAACCGATTCAGCCGATGAGGTTTACATTAAAATATATACTATTAGCGGAAGGTTGGTCAAGACTTTCTCAAATCTGCCAACCGTGGTTGGATATCATGAATACCCCCGTACGGTTTATGCTTGGGATTGTAAAGACGAACAAGGCTATCCATTGGCAAACGGAACATATTTTTACCGTATTGTAGCAAAAAAAGGCGGTAAGAAAATCGAAAAAACCATGAAAATGGCTATTTTGAAATAGGGAGAGGAATAATGAAAAAACTACTTATTCTTTGCCTCCTGTTACCATTACTAAGTGTTCCTGCATTTGCCGGCAGATATGCAGGAGATTTTATGATGATTGGAGCTGGAGTTCGAGCCTTAGGCATGGGTGGAGCTTTCTCTGCCTTAGCTGATGATGGATCGGCTATTTATTGGAACAGTGGTGGTCTATCGCAAATCCGCGAGTCTGAAGTTTCGGCAATGCATGCTTTTCTCTATGGAGATTTGGCAAGCTACGATTTTCTTAGCTATGTTCAACCACTTCCCAATGATGTATCTATAGCTTTTAATGTAACTCGCCTAACAGTTAGCGATATTCCCTATTTCGATGAAAAGTACCTTCTGGGCACCAATGTAGATGAACGCATCAATAATATGAATGATCAATTACCTGGTATTCCGGATGGAACTTTTAGATCCACCGACGATCTATATCAATTTGCCTTTTCCAAAACCATTCGATTTGGGGCAAATATGGGGTGGCAGTTTTTCGAAATACCCTTTGAATTAGGTATGGGTGGCAATGTAAAATTTATTCAACGCCGAATAAAAGACAATCTCGGATCTGGAACTGGTTTAGACTTGGGAGTTAAACTTCGTACAGATATGGCTGTACTCTTTGATGAGGATTCTCTTGGGGATCTGAATTTTGGTATCAACTTCCAAGATGTTGCTGGCACCTCAATTCTATGGGACACAAATAGTGAAATGAGAGATAAGGTGCTTTTCAATACCAAAACAGGAATTGCCTTAATTCAACCAATAACTTCGATAAAGAGCGTTTTCTCACTGGCATACGATTATGACTATGTGTATCAGGGTACAAGTCACTATGGTTTAGATTGGAATTATGATGAGCGAGCAAATCTACGAATTGGATATTACGATAAGAATTTTAGTTGTGGAGCAAGCCTTAAGGTTTATGGTATTTTTATAGATTATGCTCTTATTACAAATCCCATTGGGATAAGCAACAGATTAGGGTTAAGAGTAAAATTTTAGGAGACAAGATGAAACACATAATTTGGATTCTGCTGGTTGCATTGCTTCTTTTTTCGTGTTCTGGAGAAGACGAACCAGCAAAAGATAACACCCCACCTACGCGCCCTATCCTTATACCCCACAGAGGGGATTCTCAATATGGAGCTATATACACTGATGATAATGGGAATGATATTGATCTAACCGAAGAGAATAATGGCATTGATACAGTGCCTGAGGGAAATTGGATTCGTATTTCGTGGAAAGCATTTCAAGATAACGACCTTAGCCATTTTAAAGTATTTCGTTTCTCCGGTTTTGAGCCTGAACCGATAGAGATAGCAAATCGTCCTGCTAATGAGGATTACTATCTGGATCAAGGTCCTCTGGAAGTAGAAAGATGGTATTCTTACTTTATCGAGTTGTTTGATATCAGCGGTAACAGCACAATATCGGATACAGTATTTTATGCAATACTCCACAAGACACAGCCAATATCTCCAGCGGATAATGCATATATAAATCCTGACGGATTGAGGTTTCAATGGACAAGAGCCGATGATGGCACTGGTTTTTACAGAGTTTTGCTGTGGAATCAAGACAACTCCCTAATCTGGAGTGAAGACATGTATCCTACTGCAGAGGATGATGATCTTCTTGAGATTCAATTACCTATTCTTAATCCTCCTATAACCATTGGCTCTACACTCCGGTGGAGAGTAGATTATTTCGACTGGGATGCAGATAAACAGATGTATATGGGTTCTGAATCCATAGAACGTTGCTTTACTACAAGCCAGTAGCCGATATTTGTTGGCATGATTGTATTTCAAAACCTATACCTATCCCAAATCACTATCGATGAGCTACCAGAGCTTACGGCTGAGATCTTGCTTAGTATGCGGGATGAACTTAGCTGGAATCTTCGCTATTACCTCGATGAAGCAAGGGGTTGCGGGTATGTTCAAGAAAAAATGCTTGACTGGAAAGACAAGCTCAGGATTTTTACGTAAAATGCAAAAGAGGAAAATGTGAAGAAGATTCTGTTTGCGATCCTATTGATCTGTATAAGTTTAACATTATTCAGCCAAACCACGATGACGTTTACGCCATCCAGTAATATCTCGGCTTATACTTTTGACGGCATTAGAAGCGGAGTAGAAAAGCTGAAAATGAATACATATATTTTGGGGCAAGTAGCCAAGCCGGGGCTGTATGTTGTGCCGGATGATACAGATTTTCTTACCTTACTGGCTCTTGCTGGCGGTCCGAGAGAAGATGCCAAACTCTCAAAAATTCGCATTGTCCGCCCATCGGAAGAGGGTGAAAAAGTGATCTGGGTAAATTTTAAGGAATATCTCGAATCTGGCGATACATCCTTAATACCAGAAATGAAACCCGGAGATACTATTGTGGTATCTGGAACAATATTCTATGCATTCTCACGCGTTGCAGATTTTCTCTCCAAAGCAGCAATTGCACTCAGCGTTTACAATCTTGTTAGCGGATTATAACTCCAAGGAAGGCTCAAGTGGAAAATAATATCCAGAATCAACCAATTCAAGACGAAATAAAGCTGTCAGATTATTTGCGAATAGTTCTGCAATACCGATATCTAATTGTAATGATCTTTGTGTTTGTTATGGCTGGGACAATCTTCTATACTGCTCGTCAACCAAAGATCTATTCTGCTACTTCGAGAATTCTTTTGGAAGATCAGAATAGTAATGCTGGCTTTTTAATGATGGCTACTCCCGGTATAGGCAGAAATAGCATTAATAACCAAATTGAGCTTATTAAGAGTAAGCCAACCTTGAGCCTGGCTTGGGAGATTATGAAAAAATATCCTGATTGGGATCTTTTTCCGATAGCGTCATTGGCAAATCCTCCCGGAGGATTAGCTAATGTATCCGTAGAATCCAAGCGCGATACAGATTTATTGACAATATCCATAGAATCTACCAGCCCCATAGAAGCACAGGCAGCGGTTAACGCAGTTGCAGAAGCTATTCAGCAGCAGAACACTCAATTTGCTAGACTAGAATTTACCACAATCAGGGAATTTTTGGAGACCCAACTTGATGCTATTAGCAGACGGTTACAGGCATCAGAAAACGATCTTCGAGAGTTTAAGAATCTCAACCGCTTAACAGAATTAAGTACAGAAACAGTAAAGCTTATTGAGCAATCTTCAGAACTGGAAGCAGAATTGGAATCTGCCCTAACCGAAATGGCAGTTAAGGCAAAAAGCCTGGATCTTCTTTCTAAGCAGCTACGAGACCAAGATTCGCTGATGGTTGATGTAGACAATATAATTCAAACCCCTTACCTTGTTGAATTGCGTAAACAAGTTGTTGAAACTCAAGCATTGATTACTAAGCTCATAACTAAAAATGAGTATCCCTTAGATCATCCTCAGATTATTCTTTTAAACCGGGAATTGGAAAATACCAGAGAAAACCTTGATCGAGAAGTCAAGAAGCTGATTAGTGTTACTGTACCCTCAGATCCACTTTCTACGAGAAGCGATTTGGTAAGTAGGATTATTCAGGCAAGTATCGATCTCGAATTGGCGCGGACAAGGGTAAATGGACTTGAGCAAACCAAAGAGATGTATGAACAACGTATTATATCTCTTCCAAATACCGAATTGGAGCTTGCCCGACTTTCCAGAAATATGATGCTGGATAGTAAGATACACGGTATTATGATGGAGAAGTATGAGGATGCTAAGATTGCCGAGCAAGCAAAAGTTGGCAATATTCGCATTATTGATTATGCAAATCGTCCTACTATTCCGATTAAACCAAGAGTATCAATGAATATTCTGGTGGGAATAATTCTGGGGCTTGGCTTAGGAGTGGGGTTTGCCTTTATTGTGCACTCTATGGATACAAAGCTGCGGACTCTGGAAGATATGGAAGGCTTTGTCCGCTTACCTATAGTGGGAACGATTCC
>Ga0172377_10005722_pt1 | contig 12794 bp, 9 predicted proteins | sample Pumphouse3metaG_FD_119749 | JGI IMG/M metagenome (GOLD analysis project Ga0172377, IMG submission 119749) | Leachate microbial communities from a municipal landfill in Southern Ontario, Canada - Pumphouse #3 metaG | ecosystem: Engineered > Solid waste > Landfill > Unclassified | place: Canada... | reverse complement strand
TAAAAAAAGTTTATTGTCAATAATCTTCCATGTAGCAAGGTATCCTCGATAACATGCAGTATGAGGAAAACCATAATCTCCATACTTAAATGGTGATTGTTTGACTTTTAGCTTGAGTTTTAGTTTCTCTAATGGAAATGTTTTGAGAAAAAAAGTATCATTCTTAATAATAAGCAAATCCGAAAACTGCTCAGTTGCAGAAACTTTAGTAATAGAAATGAATAAAATTATGATTAATAAAATACTTTTTCTCATTATAATTTATTATTCTTACTTATCAATTAATCATTAAGAAATCAGTAATTACGTTTAGCAAATTAATATTGTGAATAAAAATAAAATCTAAAACTTATATTATCAACTAAAAGTAAATCTCTGTAAATTGAATATAGAGCCAATAGAAAAGTTAAACATGCAAATGTAAGAATTATTTTTTTAAATATTAATCGATAAGAAATAAATCATAAACAGCATATTCTGAAAAAGAGTTATTTTTGGAATAGGAAAATAGAATTTGATTATTAAAATTTAATCAATACTAAATATTGAAAAATACATTTATATCGATTTTTCTTTTGTTATCCCGCTAGGATTCGAACCCAGAATAAATGAACCAGAATCATCTGTGTTACCATTACACCACGGGACATCTTTAATACGAAAAAGTCAAAGTATATTATTAACTTTGACTTTTATTTGTGTTATCCCGCCAAGGCTCGAACTTGGAATGTATGAACCAAAATCATATGTGTTACCATTACACCACGGGACATTCTCATTATTGAGGTTGCAAAAGTAATACATTTTTCTAAATAGACAAAATTTTTTCTATTTTTTTGACTTCTTTTTAGTGTTTACTTCTCTTTAGTGTTCTTTTGTTTAGCTATTATATATTGAAAATGAAAATTTTCATACCTTTGCACAAAGTAATTAATATTTTTATGCAATCTGAAAAGATTATTGAAATAAATAACCTAAGAATTTCTTTTCTTAGACAAAAACAATGGTTTGAAGTTGTTAAGGGAATTAGTTTTTGTGTAAATAAAGGAGAAATTGTTGGTTTGGTTGGTGAAAGTGGCTCTGGGAAAAGCGTTTCTTCTTTGTCTATTATGGGGCTTTTACCTGAAAAATACTCTAAAATTAATGGAGGAAATATTCTCTTTTATGATAAAGAAAACAAAAAAACTATTGATATAGCTAGTTTAGATGAAAAACACCATCAACTATATAGGGGTAAAAGAATTGCTATGATTTTTCAAGAGCCAATGACAGCTCTTAACCCTGTTCAAAAATGTGGTAATCAAGTTTTAGAAATTGTTTGTCTTCACAATAATAACCTAACTAAAAAACAAGCTAAAAATAGGGTTTTAGGACTTTTTAAAGAAGTATTGCTACCCGATATTGAAAGAATTTACGATAGTTACCCTCACGAACTTTCGGGGGGGCAAAAGCAAAGAGTTATGATTGCTATGGCTATAAGCTGTAATCCTGATTTATTGATTGCAGATGAGCCTACTACTGCATTAGATGTTACTGTTCAAAAAACCATTTTAGATTTATTAAAATCATTACAAGAGAAATATGGAATTGGAATTTTGTTTATTACTCACGATTTAGGAGTTATAAAACAAATTGCAGATAGAGTTATAGTATTATATAGGGGTGAGATTGTTGAGCAAGGTGAAGTTAATGAAGTATTCTTCCATCCAAAAAAATCATATACTAAAGGTCTTATTGCCTCTCGTCCTCCAATTAATGAAAGGCCTAAACATCTACTGACCGTTTCTGATTTTTTAAATAACGATTCTCCTTATTGTGAATTAGTTTCATCTGAAAAAAGAAAAGAAAACCATCAACATCTTTATTCTCAAGAGCCTTTATTGAATGTTAAAGATTTAATTGTAGAATATGTTGTTGAGAAAAATTTGTTTGGAAAAATTATTAAAAAAGTAGTTGCTGTAAATAAAGTTAGCTTTGATGTTTATAGAGGGGAAACCTTAGGCTTGGTTGGAGAGAGTGGCTGTGGAAAAACAACAATAGGAAGATCAATATTGCAATTGATTGAAGCCTCCAGTGGACAAATAGAATTTGAAGGGACTATGCTTAATGAAATTAATGGCCAAAGACTTAGACATATTAGAAAGAAAATCCAAATTATTTTTCAAGATCCCTACTCATCTTTAAATCCTCGTTTGCCAATTGGTCAAGCAATTCAAGAACCTATGCAAGTTCATAACCTATATAATTCAAATAAAGAAAGAAAAGAAAAGGTCTTAGAATTATTGGAAAAAGTTGGGTTGGAGAAATCCCATTATAATCGCTATCCACATGAATTCTCCGGAGGACAACGTCAAAGAATTGGCATAGCCCGCTCCTTAGCATTAAACCCTGAAATTATAATTTGTGATGAAAGTGTTTCGGCATTAGATGTTTCTGTTCAAGCTCAGGTTCTAAATTTAATTAACGATTTAAAACGAGATTTTGGCTTTACTTGCATTTTTATTTCACATGACCTTTCTGTTGTAAAATATATGTCGGACAGGATGATTGTTATGCAAAGTGGTAATATTGTTGAATATGGAGAAGCTGATAGTATATATTCAAACCCTCAAACAGCCTACACAAAAAGACTTATCTCAGCAATTCCTCAATAATTATTGCCAAATTCAGGAAATTTCCTATATTTGCAGTTTACAAAATGCCCTATTCTGTTGTTTAGGGTTATGTTGAACGAATAACTATCTTTATGCTGAATGTAGATGTAAGCTCTGAAATTGGACAATTAGAGGGAGTAATATTACATAAACCTGGTATTGAAATTGAACAAATGGTTCCAGAAACCATTGAGGCTTGTTTATATAGTGATTTGCTAAATCTTAATATTGCTCAAAAGGAATACTATTATTTTCAACAAGTATTATCCAAATGGACAAAAACATATCAAATAATTGATATCCTTACTGAAATTTTAAAGGACACTAATGTCAAATTATCATTAGTAAATAAAATCTTGGAGAAAGAAGACAAGGAATATTTATCCGAAGATTTGCTTTCATTAGATGCAAAAGAATTAGCAAAAATACTAATTGAAGGCAAGCCTAATATTTTGGATCCTCTCTATAATTTGTTTTTTACTCGTGATGCATCTTCAACTATTTATAATCAAGTATTAATTCACTCAATGCAATTTGAAGTGCGTTCGAGAGAGAGTATAATTATGGATTATATTTTCAAACATTATTTCAAAGCCGAAACAATATGTCTTCGGTCCCACTCTCCAAAAGCAAACACTGAAGGAGGTGATGTTTTAATTGCAAGAGATGATGTAATGCTTTTAGGCCAGGGGATGAGAAGTAATAAAAAAGGTCTTGAATTTTTAATTAAACATTTCTCTGAAACAAAGTCAAAATTTAATATTTTAATTCAACATCTTCCATTTTCTCCTGAATCATTCATTCATTTAGATATGGTATTTACTATGTTGGATAAAAATAAATGTATGGTTTACGAACCCTTAATTGTTAAAAACAATGATGGTTTTGAAGTAAGTCATATTGAAATTGACAACGGAAAAATCACTTACCACGAAAAGTCTAATTTTATGAAAGGCATGAAAGATTTAGGATTTGATCTTGAACCAATAAAATGTGGTGGGAACAATAGATTATACCAAGATAGGGAGCAATGGCACTCTGGTGCTAATTTCTTCTGCTTAGGGGAAGGAAAAATAATTGGTTATTCAAGAAACTCAAATACAATTGATGCGTTAAATAACTCGGGTTTTGAAATTTTGAAAGCCGAAGATATTTGCAATGACAAAGTAAATATGAAAGACTATAATAAATTTGTTGTAACTATTGATGCCGCAGAACTTCCTCGAGGTGGTGGTGGTGCAAGATGTATGACAATGCCAATAAAAAGAAGCAAAGTAAGTTGGTAACTCAATTAGTATAGTTGATTGGATAAAGATATCATATAACAAAGAAATTAATATATAATAATTAACATTTAGAATAAATGAAAAAGTATTCGTTAATAAACAACATCTTGGGTTGGGTTGTATTCCTAATTGCAAGCATAGTTTACTTAATTACTGCAGAACCTACTGCATCGTGGTGGGATTGTGGAGAATATATTGCTACTGCATACAAATTACAAGTAGGACATCCACCAGGGGCGCCAACATTCCAGTTATTTGGAAAAATCTTCTCTCTTTTTGCGGCAGGTGACGTAACAAAAGTTGCTTATATGGTAAATGCATTAAGTGCCATATGTAGTGGTTTCACAATTCTATTCCTTTTCTGGACTATTACCATGTTTGCAAAAAAATTAGTTGCAAAAGGAAAAGAAATTTCAACAGCACAAACAATAGCAATTTTAGGTAGCGGAGTTGTTGGAGCATTAGCTTACACTTTCTCCGACACGTTTTGGTATTCAGCAGTTGAAGGTGAAGTTTATGCAATGAGTTCATTTTTCACAGCCTTAGTTTTTTGGGTAATTTTAAAATGGGAAAGTCAAGCCGACGAAAAACATAGCCTAAGATGGATAATTCTTATAACATTTTTAATTGGAATTTCAATCGGAGTCCATCTTCTTAATTTACTTGCAATTCCTTCAATGGCTTATGTGTTTTATTTTAAGAAATATCCAAATACAAACAAAAAAGGATTTATATGGGCAGGACTTCTATCAATAATAATTGTTGGTGTAGTTCTTTATTTTATAGTTCCTATGATTGTAGCTTTGGCTGGAAAATTTGAAATTTTCTTTGTCAACTCAATTGGAATGCCATTCAATTCTGGAACAATAATTTTCTTTGCGCTACTTATTGGCTTAATTATTTGGGGACTAAAATATTCTAAAGAAAAAGTAAAACCACTATTAAACACCATTGTACTATCTTTTCTTTTCCTATTAATAGGGTACTCAACATTCTTTATTTTAGTTATTCGTGCAAATTCTAATACCCCAATTAATGAAAATGCACCAAAAGATGCAGTTGGATTATTAACATACTTAAATAGGGAACAATATGGTGATACACCTTTGCTTTATGGACAATACTATACTGCACAACCAACAGCAATGGAGGAAGGTTCTCCAAAATATATTAAAGACAAAGTTAATAAAGAATATATTAAGGTTAAGTCAGGTGGAAAATACGAGTTTGCAGCAAACGACTGCACAGTTTTCCCAAGAATGTATTCAGCAACCGAGCAAAAACACATAACTTACTATAAATATTGGGCAGGAATTGAAAGTGATAGAAAACCTACTTTTTCCGAAAATTTAAAATACTTCTTCCGTTATCAAGTAAACCATATGTATTTGCGCTACTTTATGTGGAATTTTGTAGGAAGACAAAACGATATTCAAAGCTTTGGAGTTAATCATTCTAATTTTGACCCTGAATCAAATGCAACAAAAGATGTTATTAATGGCAACTGGCTATCGGGAATTAAATTTATTGACCAAATACGCTTAGGACCTCAAAATAACCTTCCAAAAGCAATGGCAAATAACCCTGCAAGAAACACTTTATTCTTTTTACCATTATTGCTTGGAATTGCTGGTTTAATATATCAATTTAAGAAAGATAAAAAAAATGGATTTGTAGTTTTTCTACTTTTCTTTATGACAGGACTCGCAATTGTTCTATACCTAAATCAACATCCAACCCAACCAAGAGAACGTGACTATGCTTATTCTGGATCCTTCTATGCTTTTGCAATATGGATAGGATTGGGAGTTTATGCATTATATGATTGGTTGAGCAAAGTAAAAATTTCGGAAAATGTTAAAGCAATTGGAGTGACAACAATATGTATTGTTGCTGTTCCTGTTCTTATGGCATCTCAGGAATGGGATGACCATGACCGTAGTGAAAGATATATTGCAAGAGAATTTGCAAGAAACTATTTAGAAAGCTGTGAGAAAGATGCAATTCTAATAACATTTGGAGATAACGACACCTTCCCTCTTTGGTATATTCAAGAAGTTGAAGGAGTGCGTCCAGATATTAGAATACTTAACTTCACACTCTCTGGAATGCATTGGTATGTAGAACAACTCTACAACAAAGTTTACGAATCAGAAAAATGTCCATTCACCCTACCAAAAGAGTTCTACCGACTTGGATTAGACCTAACCCTTGTTTACCCTGAAAACGACCAACCTGTTGAGTTGAAAGATGCATTAAAAAGAATGACAATTGACCCAAAAACAACAACATACGATGATAAAGGGGATTCTATAAAGGTTATGTTATCAAATAATCTAACAATCACTTCGGGAGAAAATCAATTCACCTTTACCATTCCTGTGGATTCAAGACAAGGGATGAAACAACTCCAAAGAAATGAATTAATGCTATTAGATATTCTTGGAACAAATATGTTTAAACGCCCTATCTACACAATGAGTCCTTCATATTTCACCAGCCTAATTCCAAACATAAACGATTATATTCAACAAGAAGGATTAGTATTTAGAATTATGCCAACAAAAGAAAGAGGAAATATTGCAACAAGCAAAACCTATAATCTTTTTATAAATAAATTTAATTGGGGTGGAATAAACAATCCAAAAACTTATCTTGAAGATGCTGTTTCAATTAACAACTCAAGAAATATGCGTCAACAACATATGTTATTATCAAAAAACCTCCTATCAAATGGAGATAAAGCAAAAGCATCTAAGATATTAGATAAGGCTCTTGTTGAATTTCCTTCATCAAAACTCTATTTTGATAAATATGATATGCAATTAGCTGCACAATTTTGTGAGGTTGGAAACAGGAAAAAAGGAGAAGAAATTTTTAATCAAATTGCTGATCATTACATAAGTGAGGTTAAATACTATAATCTATTTAAAGGGAAAAAGTCTAAGAATGTTGCAAGTTTAAAAACTGAATCTCTTCAAATTCTCGGATTACTTCATTCCTATGCAAAAGATTATAATTTCCCAACCCTACAAACAAAACTCAAATCAATTCCTGAAATGGAACAAATATTAGGAATTTATGAATTGCAAAATGAATATAATGAATTAGTTTCTAAAGTTAATGCGGCAATTGAAATGGTTCGTTCGGGCAACAAAGAACAAGGAGCTAATCAAATGCTATCATCACTTGGCTCCTTAGAAAAAATGCTTAATTCTCAATCCCAAGAGTTATATGGTAGGGGTGCAGAACTTCTTATGTTTTTATATTCAAATGCAGTAAATTCTCAACTTAAAACTGTTGAAGAAAAAATAATTTCAAATCCGTTATTTATGAAAGTTGTTCAAGAAGCAATGGCTCAACAACAAGCTCAAATGCAAGCCCAACAAGGTCAACAAGGACAGCCAAACACAAGTATACCAGGAGTTAATTTATAAATAAAGTGTTAGATAAACATACAAAAGACTAATAAAGGAAATAAGATGAATATTGAGGTTTTAAAATCCAAAATACATAGAGCAGTTGTAACTCGTGCCAATCTTAATTATATTGGAAGTATAACAATTGATGAGAATTTAATGGATGCATCAAATTTGATTGAGAACGAAAGAGTGTATATTTTTGATATTAATAATGGTGAGAGATTTGATACTTATGTTATTAAGGGAGATAGAGGCTCAGGAGAAATTGGAATTAATGGAGCAGCAGCAAGAAAGGTTCAAATAGGCGACTTAGTGATAATTGTATCCTATGCCTCTATGGATTTTGAACAAGCAAAAACGCACACTCCTACGGTAATATTTCCTCAAGACAACAAAGTAATTTAGTTACTAACAGTAATTAAATAAAATTTGATGAAGAGAGCAATTAGATTAGTTATATTCCTAACCATAGGATTAGGTTTTATATGGTGGTTTGTGTCAAAGCTTACTTCCGAGGAATTAAATCAACTATTTGTTTCATTGTCAGAGGCTAACTATTTTTGGTTCACATTAGCAATTCTAATAAACATATTTAGTTCCTATATCAGAGCATTACGTTGGCAACAACTAATTAATCCTATGGGATATTACCCAAAAATACTACCAACTTTTCTGGCAGTAATGTCAGGCTACTTAGCAAATTTAGCCATTCCTCGATTAGGGGAAATACTTCGTTGCGGACTAATAAGCAAAAGTCAAAAAATACCATTTGAAAAAGCAGTAGGAACAGTTTTGGTTGAAAGAGCGGTGGATACCATTATTTTTTTACTAATCTTTCTTCTCGGTCTAATGGTAGAATTTAGCTACATAAAAGACTACCTCTACAACAATTTCAATCAAGTTATCTCATTCCAGAAAATAAAATATCTAATTGTCATTTTCATCATTTCAGTTATTTTAGCAATCTTCATTATATTTATTCTTAGAAAAAAAATTGTAGAAACAAAGTTATACAAAAAAATCAAACACATACTATTAGGTTTCCTTGAAGGCATTAAATCAATCTTCAAACTAAAAAATCCCCTACTCTTTATCTTCAACTCATTATTTATTTGGTTTATTTGGATTCTTGGAGCATATGTAATCTTTCTATGTTTTCCAGAAACTATGCACCTGTCGTTTAAAATTGCCTTTATAGCAACAATTTTAGGAGCAATTGGACCAATAGTAACACCAGGAGGAATTGGAATATTTCCAGCCATAATTGCAGAAACACTTCTAATGTATGGAATAATAAAACCAGTTGGATATGCAGCAGGATGGCTACTTTGGATAGTTTCTCAAATAGGAATTTTAATTTTTGGACTAATCGGATTTATTTATTTCTCAAAAACCAAGAAAAAAGATGAAACAAATTGAAGAGATAAAAAATAAAATTTATACACTTGAAAACTTACAATGTAAGGTTAAAGAGTGGACAAAAGAAAACAAGAAAATCGTTTTCACAAATGGTTGCTTCGACATCATTCATAAAGGACATATAGACTACTTAGCAAAAGCCAAAGACTTAGGAGATATACTAATAATTGGACTTAACACCGACTTGTCAATAAGCACAATAAAAGGAAATTCACGCCCTATCCAAGACCAAGAATCAAGAGCTATAATATTAGCCTCAATGCAATTTGTTGATGCAATAGTTTACTTCTCTGACCCTACCCCCTACGAACTTATAAAAGCAATTAAGCCAGATGTTTTAGTTAAGGGTGCGGACTACAAACCAGAGGAAATAGTTGGCTACGATATAGTGAAAGCCAACAAAGGAGAAATAATAACCCTAACCTACCTTGAAGGCTATTCTACAACAAACATAATAACAAAAATTCATTCAGAAAAGTAATAACTTTCTAATCTATAGCATAAAGAGGGATATTAGTCATCCATGATTCTTCTTTATAATCAGATAATGATGTTCTAATTGCTTTTTTGGGGTTATATTTATTACAAAATAATTGGAAACTCTTAGCTTTTAAATTCTCATGTGCCTTAACTTCAATAGGTATAATTTCTCCATCTTTCTGAATTAGAAAATCAACTTCATAAGAACTTCCATCATTTGTCCAATATCCAATATAAATTGTAATATTAACTCTAAGCTGTTGCATAACATATTGTTCAGTTAAAGCACCCTTGAATTCTGTAAAAATTTTATCTCCTTCAATTATTGTTTTAACATTTAAATCAGCCATAGCTCCAAGAAGTCCAACATCAAGTAAGAACAACTTAAAAGCAGATAAATCTTGATAAGCAATTAAAGGCATTCCTGGCTTTGAAACCCTATTAGTTTTTAATAATAACCCACATTCAATTAACCACTCAATAGCTAATTCAAAATCTTTAGCCCTTGAGCCTTCTTTAATTACTCCATAGATAAATTTCTTATTTTCTTTTGCTAATTGAGAAGGAATACTTTGCCAAACCATTCTAATTCTTGGGACTATTTCTTTTGGTGCATGCTTTGAAAAATCCCCTTCATAAGATTTTAATATTCTATTTTGTATCTTACGTACTAAATTCCAATCCTTAGTCTTAGCATAAGCATCAACAACTTCTGGCATACCACCAACATAAAAATAAAAACGCAAGTAATCCTTCAATTTTTCTTTAAACACAGATAATACTTCCCATTTCTTTTCTTTTATAACATCAACCAAGTTATCCTCATTTAAAGCCAATAAAAATTCAGAAAAAGACAAAGGTCTTAAATCCATAAAATCAACCTTACCAACAGGATAGGAAACATTATTAAGCAAACCCATCCCTAATAAAGAACCAGCAGCAATAATATGATATTGAGGGGCATTTTCACAAAAATACTTTAATGAAGTAATACCTCCTTCAACAGATTGAATTTCATCAAAAACAATAAGAGTATTATCAGCAGTGATTGTAGTATTAGAGTAGATTTGAAGAATAGTTATAATTCTATCAATATCAAAATCATTAACAAATATATCTTTTAGAGTAATTGCTTCTTCAAAATTAATATATACTAGTTTATCGTAAAAAGTATTTCCAAACTCCTTCAATAACCAAGTTTTCCCAACTTGACGAGCTCCTCTTAAAACAAGTGGTTTTCGGAAATTACTTTCCTTCCATTCCTTTAATTCATTAATTTTTTCCCTAAACATAAGCATTTAAATTAATTATGCTGCAAATATACATTTTTTCGGACGAATAATCCTAATTTTTAACACTTTTTCGGACGAATAATCATAGTTTGCCTACACTTTTTCGGACGAAAACTGAGAAAAGAATATAAATATAGCATGAATAATATATTTAGAATTCAAATAAATTGTTTAATTTTGAAGCATTAAAACATATATTTATGAAAGAAGACTTAAAAATAGAGCAAATTGATTTCAGTAAAGAAGAATTGGACGAAGAATATATTAACTGTATTTTTATCAATTGTGATTTTACTCAAATAAAAATGGGAAGTACCTATTTTGAAGATTGTAGTTTTGTTTCATGCAATTTTAGTCTAACAAAAATTAATAATACTAACTTTCATAATGTTAAATTTATTGAATGTAAATTGACAGGAACAGATTTTTCTAAGTCTAATCCATTTTCATCCTTCTACTTTGAAAAATCAAATCTTCAATACTCAAACCTATCAGGAATGAAGTTAAAAGGGACAAAATTCATTCAGTGTGACCTACAAGAATCAAACATAGAAAACTCTAACCTAACATCTTCAATTTTCAAGGAATGCAATCTACTTAGAACATTTTTCAATAAAACAAACCTTGAAAAATCAGATTTAAGCACTTCCTATAATTTCATCATAGACCCACAACAGAATAATCTCAAAAATGCAATCTTCTCAAAACAAAACTTAGAAGGATTACTACTTGCTTTTGGAATTAAAATCATTGACTAACAAGGCAATTAATCAATAATTTACATTTGTTGATCAATTGTAAAAAGAGTTTTGGTGTTTAAATCAAAAACAAAAAGTTGTACATAATCTTCATTTTCATCCTCAAAAACAATTGAATAATAGGTATTAGGTTTATGAATTAGAGCTTTGATTTGTTCAATTTTAATATAAAGTTCCGAATCAAAAGCCTTATAATCAATAATTTTTGAAAGAGGTTCCTTAAAATTTGAGTCAATAGGAATTTTGTCCCATTTTATAGATTTGTCCTTATAATTAAATTCAGTTGAAGAAGTAAGATTAGCCTTAAAATCAGCAATCGTTTTATCCGATAATTTATACTCTTCTAAAACCATCCCTTCACCTTTCAAACCACCCAACTCATCATAAATTGTTTTACTTTCAACCTCAACATTTTCAACACCAAGGATTGAAGGAAGTTCATCCTCAAAAAAATAAGTAGAACAACCAACAAAGGAAATTGATATAATTAATAACAAAATCCAGTTTAATTTTCTATTTTTCATTGTTTTAATATTAAATTGTTAATAAAATAAGTAATAAAATATCTTATAAAAACTGTCAATCAATTTTCAAAGATACATAAAAACAAAGTTTAATTGAAAATAAAGGCAACTTATTTCCAAAACTAAGGACTTATTTTCATATAAGCTTTGTTTATTATTTGCCTTAGTTAAATTGCCTATTTCCCGTCGTGCGGGATTTGTACTCCCGCACTTCTTTATTATAAGGATTTGCACTCCGATTGTTATTCATACATATTATTTTATTACTTCAACCTCCAATATTCCTTTACCTTCGGAATAATCAATTACTGAACTATATTTATATTCTTCTGACAAATATACAAATTCTTCTTTAACAGAGTTATTGTGAATGTAATTTAATTTCTGTTGAAGATAGTCCTATAAGTATATTTCTTAGCAACCAATCCCTCCTTCCCAAAGTTTATAATCTTTTATTCTCTAATCTAAATACATTTCCTTTGTAACTCTGTTTTGCATTCGCATAGTTTTAATATTGTATATCTTACGAATTACAAATCCTTATAATAAAGAAGTGCGGGAGTGCAAATCCCGCACGACGGTAGACTGATTAGCTTTGTTAACACGATACTGATTATTTGATTTATCTCCATCCAAACTTATAAGTAAATTAAAATCTTTTTCAACTAAATAATCAATATATTTATCTAAGAGTACTGCATTAGTTGTCATAGAAAAAGTAAAATATCTATTATAAGAATTTATTTGCTCAATATAATCTATTACCTTTTTTACAAAGCACATGTTAAGCAATGGCTCTCCTCCATAAAAGCTTATGTATACATTAAATCTACCCGATTGATTATTGCTTGATTGCCAATAACTACTTAAATAATCTATAATTGCTACTGCTTTTTCAAAAGACAAATCATTTCCGACTCTTTCATCATAATCATTATAAAGCTCTCCATAGCCACAAT
>Ga0172377_10005720_pt1 | contig 12796 bp, 8 predicted proteins | sample Pumphouse3metaG_FD_119749 | JGI IMG/M metagenome (GOLD analysis project Ga0172377, IMG submission 119749) | Leachate microbial communities from a municipal landfill in Southern Ontario, Canada - Pumphouse #3 metaG | ecosystem: Engineered > Solid waste > Landfill > Unclassified | place: Canada... | reverse complement strand
GGTCTCAAAGGAAGCCGAATCAAAGGGATCGTAGACGAACTGAACGGGGAAAAAATCGACATAGTTCGCTACAGCGAGGATCCCATAGAGTATGTTACCAATGCTCTTAGCCCCGCGAAGATTCAATCTGTGCGGGTAGCAGAAGATCGTCGATCTGCTTTAGCCATTGTAAGTCAGCCTCAATTGTCGCTGGCTATAGGCAAAGAAGGACAAAATGTTAAGTTAGCTTCTAAGCTTACCGGCATAAAGATTGACATCAAGACAGAAAAAGACATTGAGGACATGAACGCTGCCAATGGCACCAAAGATTAAAGCACGGAGATAACGGATGGGTTTAAGATTACACGAAGCAAGTAAAAAGTTTAATATCACAAATAAAGAAATGGCCGCTTTGTTGGCTGAATTGGGTTACGAGGGAAAAACCAATCCTCTTTCCGGCTTACCTGACGATTGCGTTGAAATGCTTGAAAAACATTTTTCTGACAAATCCAAATCAGAAAAGAACGCAGCCGGCAAAAAAGCTGTTGAATCAAAAGCATTAGCTCCTCAAAAACCTCAAAAGGGAACTCCGAGCAAGGCTGTTGAATCTAAACCGGTTACTCAGCCTAACACTGTAACGGAAACTGAGCGGCAAGAAGAAGAAAGACGCGAAAGACAACGCGCCGAGTCAAAACGAGAAAAGGCTGAAAGAGAGCGCTTAGAAAAAGAGAAACAGGCTGCCCTGGACAAATCAAAACATGACAAGAAAAAATCTCATGTAAAGCCTGTTTTGATTGAAGATGACGAAGATGAGCTGGAAGTAGCAAAACAAATAACAATTATAAAAACTGCTCTTAATCCTAAAAAGGATGTCCAGACTCCACTAAAGAAAAAAAGCACGAAAAATAAAAGCAAACGAGCCCATTTTTCGAAGAAAGTTCAAGCCGAAATGCGAGAAGCTGAACGCCAAACAGAAGCCATTTTAGACCGTTCAAAAGTAAATATAGACAATGATGAATCCGACAGCCTCCCTAAGATTGTTGTTCCGACGGACGTTACTGTAAGTCAATTAGCCAAATATTTAGAAGTTGATGCTATTTCAATAATTAAACAACTTTTTGGTATGGGTGTTGTTGCAAGTCTTAACCAACGCCTTGAAGATGAAATAATACAACTTATCGGGAACGAGTTCGGTAAAGAAATCATTTTTTCTGAAAATGTTTTTAACATTGAAGACACCCCCGATTCAGAGTTGGATAAACGCATAAGACCGCCTGTTGTAACAATAATGGGTCACGTCGACCATGGAAAAACTTCATTAATCGACCATATTCGCAAAACCCACGTTGCCGATAAAGAAGTTGGCGGTATTACGCAACATATTGGTGCATATCAAGTGCGCTTGCCCAACGGCACAATTACTTTCATTGATACTCCCGGGCACGAAGCATTTACAGCAATGCGTGCGCAAGGAGCCCTTGTAACAGACATAGCAGTTCTTATCGTTGCGGCGGACGATGGAGTTCAACCACAAACAATTGAAGCCATTCATCATGCGCAGGCAGCCAATGTACCTATAATTGTAGCTATTAATAAAGTTGATAAACCCGAAGCCAACATTGAAAAGGTAAAACAGCAACTTATGCCTTTTAACCTGGTCTCTGATGACTGGGGCGGACAAACAACTATGGTTCCCATATCTGCCAAAAAAGGAACCGGAATTTCTGATTTGCTTGAGATGATTTTGCTTCAAGCCGAAATCATGGAATTAAAAGCTAATCCCAACAAGGCCGGGATAGGCACTATTATTGAAGCCCGACTAGACAAGGGCATGGGGCCTATGGCAACCGTTCTTATTCAAAACGGTAAAATTCAGTTAGGCGACCATATAATTTGTGGTTCTTCTTTCGGCAGAGTAAAAGCATTAGTAAATGATTCCGGCGCCCGCGTAAGAGAAGCGGGGCCTGCTTTCCCTGTAATGGTTCTTGGTCTGAATGAAGTTCCAACCGTCGGCGATAAAATGGCGGTAGTTGAAAGTGCAAAATTCGCGCGTTATGTTGGCGAGCTTCGCCACAAAAAGGCACGTGAAGAAAGACTTTCAAGAGAAAACCGCATGAAACTGGCTGATCTGTTTAAGCGAGTAACAGAGGGGCAAGCCAAAGACCTAAATGTCATAATCAAGGCAGACGTTCAGGGTTCATCAGGAGCGATGAAAGACGCCCTAGAAAGATTGAGCACTGATGAGGTAAAAGTCAATGTCATTCATACCGGTGTAGGCGGCATTACAGAAGCTGACGTAAATTTGGCTTCTGCCAGCAATGCTATAATTATCGGATTCCATGTCAGACCGATGACAGGTGTTGAAGAAGCCGCAAAATCAGAAGATGTTGAAATCAAAGTGTTCAGAATTATCTATGATGCAATTGATGCTGTTAAATTAGCACTCAAAGGCATGTATGATCCTGAATATGAAGAAGAAGTAATCGGCCGTGCCGAAGTCAGAAAAGTTTATAAAGTCAGCGGTATCGGAACAATTTGCGGCTCATATATTCTTTCAGGGACAGTAAACAGACAAGCTTCAGTTCGCATAGTTCGCGACGGAGTGGAAGTTTACGAAGGCAGAATAGCCTCTTTAAAGCGTTTTAAAGATGATGCCCGCGAAATAAATGCCGGGTATGAATGTGGAATCGGTATTGAAAATTATAATGACATAAAAGATAACGATATTCTTGAGTTTTTCCGACTTAAAGAAATTGAAAGAGTATTATAATTCATGAGCAGAAGACAAGAACGAGTTTCTGAGCTATTGTTGCGCGAGTTGTCTACGCTAATATACCAAAAGGTCTCTGACCCGAGAGTTCGGGGCGTGCATATTGTAAATGTTGACATCAGCCCCGATTTTCATCTGGCCCGAGTTCTCTACAGCTTTTTAGACAATGGTCATGATGCAGAAAGCGTTCAAAAGGGACTTGATTCCGCAAAACCATTTCTTAGAAAAGAGCTTAAAAAAGTTCTTTTGTTGCGTGTTCTACCGGAATTGGCGTTTTTTTATGACCCATCCATAAAACAGGGCGATAATCTGTTGGAACTACTGAGAAACATACATGTTTCCGACTCTTGATCCTAAGGATATACCTTATGAATGTTTTGTGGCCTTGTAATGAATATAACAACCAAATTAATTTAATTTGCGAAAAACTTGATGAAGCTAAAAATCTGTTTTGCATTGCTCACCCATATGCAGACGGAGACGCACTCGGTTCTCAATTAGCTTTGTATCATTATTGTAAATCAGTTGGAAAAAATTGTGTTTGTTTAAATTTTGATCCAATTCCCGAACAAATTTCTTGGCTCAAAGGAGCGGAGCTTTGTACTGATTTTTTACCCGAAAACATCAATTTTGATTTGGCATTTTTGATGGAAACAACAGAAGCTAAAAGGATGGGCGACAGAGTCAGTTTTTTTGAACAAGCTTCTCATTTGGTTCATCTTGATCATCATGTTGATGTTAAAGGTCTCGGACACACAAACATACTTGACGAAAAAGCCTCTTCGACTTGTGAGATACTTTATAACATACTTGAAAAAACCGGTAATCCTTTAAATAAAGAATGCCGCGAGGCTCTATATGTTGGAATTATGACAGATACGGGCAATTTTAGGTATAACAACGCGACCTCACGTGCTCATGAAGTTACCGCCAAAATTATAAGCAACGATATTTCAGTTGACGACATTTACAAACTGGTATATGAAAATACTAGCTACAACAGAGTTTTGATGCACGGTATAACAATGGCAAGAACCGAAAAGTTGTGTGACGGCAAATTATTCTCAAGTTGGTTAACTCAAAAAGATTTTGAAAACAACAATGCTTCTGAAGTCGATGCAGACGGCGTAATTAGGCACCTTAGTTGCATTAAAGGCAATGAAATTGCCATATTATTCAGAGAACTCGATTCGAATAAGGTAAAAATAAGCTTTAGATCAAGCGGAAAAATTGATGTTTTAAACATTAGCCGCGAATTTGGTGGCGGGGGGCATACTTTAGCCGCAGGAGCCACGATTGAAGGCAACATTGATGAAGTTAGACATAGAGTTTTATCTGCAGCTTCAAAAGCAATAAATTCTTTATAAGTTGGTTAAAAAATGTCAGACGGGCTTTTAATTGTTTATAAAACCAAGGGTTGCACTTCACATGATGTGATAAACAAAATTCGTCGTAAATACAAGATCAAGAAATGCGGACATTCAGGCACTCTTGACCCGATGGCGCAAGGCGTTCTTTTAGTTTTTATTGGTAAGGCACTTAAGTTATTAAACTTTTTACCTAAGGAAAAACTTGATAAACAGTATTTGATGCGCATAACACTGGGTGTTACGACAGATTCTTACGATGCTACCGGCAAGATCACCGGCGAAAACAATAAAGGCCTATCTGTCAGCGACGAAGAAATCAGCGAGGCTCTTAAAAGTTTTTCGGGTATTATAGATCAAATTCCTCCAATATTTTCTGCGGTTAAAGTCAAGGGCAAAAGAGCCTATGAAAAGGCCAGAGCGGGCGAAGATTTTGAAGTTGCAAGCCGAAAGGTTAATATTAAGTCCATCGAACTTATAAATAACTATATAGATGATAATCGACGAAATCTTGTTATAAGAGTTAGCTGTTCCCGCGGAACTTATGTAAGATCTATCGCCCATGAATTGGGCCAAAAACTTGGATGCGGCGCCCATTTATCTTATCTTCTCAGAGAAAAAGTCGGAGACTGTTCATACAACCGAGCTTTTCCCATGTGGAAGTTAGACAACGCTGTTACTTTTGAAAATTCAGAATCTTTTATTAAAATGGAAGACATTTTACCAATTTCAAGAATAACGGTTACCGATGAAGGCGCTGAACAAATAAGACATGGCAGACCAATAGCCAGAGCTCATATTATTGGTATGGAAGCAGAATCTGATCACAGTCACGATCAAATTTTAATGCTTAACAAATCAGGCAAACTTCTCGGATTGTACAGAAAAGGCACTGCTCAGTCTGACGCCGGCAGCTGCGTCTTATTGTTGCCAATAAAGGTTTTCAATGACAATGAAGATTAACAACCTTCTGGGGAACTATTCAGCTAAAGAACCCTGTGTTTTGGGAATCGGCTTTTTTGACGGAGTGCATGTCGGTCATCAAATGCTTATTTCCGAAATATTAAAATATGGAAAAGCCCATTCGTTGCCTTCTGTAATTTTTACCTTCGATCATTCACCACGCAAATTTTTAGCCCCCGATATATTTAGAGGCTATATTACTACACCCGAAGAAAAATTCAGTTATATTTTAAGTTTAGGTATATCGAATATAGTTTTCAGACCTTTTGACCAAGAGTTTTCTAAATTGGGGCACCTAGAATTTATTGAAGATATAATCATAAACAAATTACAGGCTCAAACTGTTTTTGTTGGTTTCAATTTTCATTTTGGTTCTGAAAAAAACGGAGATGCAAACTTTTTAAAATCTGAATTAAAAAGACACGGTCGAGAATGTAAAATTGTCGACAAAGTGCTGATTGACGATGAAATCGTTTCGAGTTCAATTATAAGATCTGCAATAGAAGCCGGAGACTTTGACCGTGCAAACCTGTTTTTAGGCAGAGAAGCCAGTTTTTCCGGTGAAGTTGTGCATGGTGACAGCAGGGGACATCTTTTAGGTTTCCCTACTGCTAATCTTGCATTGAAAAGAACAGAAAAAATACTTCCGCCCAATGGTGTTTACGCTTGCTACACCGACACCAACATAGGCACCTACCCTTCTATTGTAAACATAGGTTACCGGCCAACTTTTGACAGAGACACACATTTATTGGAAGCTCATCTAATTGGCTTTTCAGGTGATCTTTATCATCAGACCATACGAATTAGATTTGTGAAACGCCTCAGAGACGAAAAGAGATTCGACAGTGCCGAATCTCTGATTGAGCAAATAAACACCGATAAAGCTTTTGCACGGTGTATTTTGTAATTTTTAAACATCAAGACAAGTCTGCTAAATTTTCTCCGATGGCTATATCGCAAACTAACGGAATGTTTAGAGAGACGCAGTTTTCCATTATACTTTTAAGTTTTTGTTTAACTGCTTCAATTTCTGTTTCCGGCACAGTGAACACTAACTCATCGTGAATTTGCAACACAAGCTTTGTTTGATAATTATTTTCCTTCAGCCAAGCCGTTGTATCTATCATCGCCTTCTTAACCAAATCCGCTGCGGACCCCTGAAGAACAGTATTTTTGGCCATTCTTTCGGCTGCATTTTTCAATAAGACCTTAGATGCATTAATATCCGGTATTTGTCTGATTCGCCCGAGTAAGGTAATAACATGTCCTACTTCACGAGCATTTTCAAGAATATTTTCAAAGAAACTGTTTACTTCAGCAAAGCCATTATAAAAACTGTCGATATACTCTTTTGCCATTACTCTGGTAATTCCAAGATCTTCAGCCAGTCCATGCGCAGAAATTCCATATAAAATGCCAAAATTAACAGTTTTACCTACAGAGCGTTCTCGCTCTATTATCTGCTCAGGCTCTTTGCCAAAGATTTTAGCGGCAGTCAAAGCATGTATGTCAATGTTATTTTGATATGCTTTTAAAAGCTCAGGGTCTTTTGAGAAATGTGCCAAAAGCCTTAGTTCTATTTGTGAATAGTCAATGGACAAAAACTGATCGCCAACTCTTGGCGGAATAAATGACCTTCTGATTTTTCGCCCTAACTCTGACTTAACCGGAATATTTTGCAAATTTGGGTTTGATCCGGACAACCTTCCTGTAGCGGTGACAGCTTGATTAAAGCTTGCATGAATCTTTTTTGTAGTCGGGTTTATCAAAGAGATTAGTGAATCGGCATAAGTATTTTTTAATTTAGCCAACTCTCGGTATTCCATGAGTTCTTTGCAGATAGCATGTTCAAATTGTAAAATTTTAAGCACTTCTATATCGGTAGAAAAACCTGTTTTGTTTTTTTTAGGCGGTGTAAGTTTAAGTTCGTTAAACAAAACCTCTTGCAATTGTTTTGGAGAATTTAAGTTAAACTCGTGTCCGGCAAGGTCATGAATTATTCTTTCAGATTCTTCCAGTTTATCTTGTAATTCAATGCTTAATTCTGACAAATATTTGCTATTGAGACCGATTCCTGTATATTCCATTTCCATGAGAATTTTTACCACAGGTGTTTCAAGGGAATTAAATAAATGCAGAAGTTTTTTTTCTTCGAGCAGCTTAATCATAATGGGATAAAGGCGCATGGTAAGCAAAGTATCTTGGCAAGCATAGTCTTTGGCTCTATCGATTTGAACCGAAGCAAAATCGTTGTTTTTTACCAATTGAGTATATTCGGTAACTTCATAGCCCATTAAATTTTTACCCAAGCTCTTGAGGGCATTCGACCTTGAAGGATCATCAAGATACGCGGCTATAAGGGTATCGAAGATGTCATCAGCAACTTCAACACCTTCTTTTTTCAAAAAAGCCAAATCAAACTTTAAATTATGACCAATTATTTTTTTATTTTTAATATTATTCTTTATAAATTCAAAAAATACCTCAGGGTTTATTTGGTCTTCTTGTGTGAGACCGAGATATGAATGCCTCAGCGGCACATATACCGCCTTTTCTTCATTTGCGGCAAAAGAAATCCCGATAATTCTGTCACTGACAGGATTTAAACCGTCTGTTTCAATATCTAAACAGATTTCATTTCCGATTGTGTCCCAATATTTTATAAAGTCTTCAATATTATTTATTAATAATTTTTCACCGGACAAACTTAGATTTTCTTTTTGAACGTTCTTTTCTTCTGAAAGTTGTTTCATCAAATCTTCAGGTAAATTTTTAGGCGAAAATTCTTTTAACAAGCTTGAGAATTCATAAGATTGCAAAAAACTTAAAAACTGTGTGCTGCCCAGATTTTTTTCGTTCCAAATTAAGTTATTCTCATCTTCAAAAACATCGACATCAAGTACAATTGTAGCCAGTTTGTGTGATAAAAATGCCATTTCTTTGTCATTAACAAGCATTTCTCTCGTCTTAATATTATCTATTCTTTCCAGTGAGGCATAAATATTATCAATAGTTCCGAACTCTTGAACGAGTGCCAATCCTTTTTTTTCACCGATTCCTTTAACACCCGGAATATTGTCTGATGTATCACCCATTAAGGCTTTTAATTCTATAATGCCTTTTGGCATAAATTTGTATTCTTCATAAAAGGATTCCGGGTTAACCGGCTTGGTCTCGCTGACACCTTTTTGGCATAGTTCCACCGTAATTCTGTCATCGATCAGCTGCAATAAATCTCTGTCACCGGTTATAACCTCGACCTCATATTTTTCTGCCAGTTTTTTAGCGGCAGACCCAATCAAATCATCTGCCTCAAAGTTATCGTTCGTCATTATGTTAATGCCTAACGCTTCTGTTGCTTTATGAGCAAGCGGCAACTGCAAAAGCAAGTCTTCGGGAATAGGTTTTCTTTTAGCTTTATAGAGCGGATACAGTTTTTTTCTGAATGTATTTGAAGTAGTATCGAAAGCTACTGCGACCAGCTCAGGCGATCGCTCTTTGAGAACTTTCGTAATCATTCTGATAAAACCAAACAAAGCGCCGGTTTGTAAACCGGCGCTTGTTTTAAGTCTTTGATTTTGAAAAGCGTAATACGCCCTGAATACTATGTTGTTTCCGTCTATCAAAAGGCATTTTGCCATTTATAGCCCTCCGGTATTGTTCATTTGAAGCAGTTTACTACATAATACCGGGTATGACAACAAAGCTTATTTTGTATTCTTTTTTTGCTTCCCTTTTGAATTTTCACCCTTTTTATCTTGCTTTCTAAATTTTTTACCGGCTTCTTTTTCAGCTTCGCTAATCACTCCGTCACCGTCGGTATCGAGTTTTTTAAGTTTTGCAGCTTCGCGTTTGGCTTTGCTTGCTTCTCTTTTTGCTTTCAAAGCTGCTTTTTCAGCTTCGCTAACAACTCCGTCGCCATCAGTATCGAGTTTTTTAATAAATTTTTGTCTTCTTTCACTCGCTTTTTCTCTGAATTCTTTCATTTTTTTGATTTCGTCTTGGCTCAGTTTTCCGTCACCATCAAGGTCAAATTTTTCTATTAGTCTGGGGTTTTCCATCATGTTTTTATCGACATCTTCTTTAGCAATTTCTCTTTCTTCTTTGCTTAGTTTGCCATCCCCGTCTATATCGAATTTTTTAACCATTTCGGCTCTTTTCTCTTTATTTTTCATTCTGAGCTCTTTCATGGCTTCTCTTTCATTTTCGCTAAGCTTGCCATCACCGTCTGTGTCGAACATCTTAATAAATTCAGCTCTTTGGCTTTGGTTGTTCGCTCTGAATACTTTAATAGCTTCTTTTTCTTCGTCGCTAAGCTTACCGTCCCCGTCTTTATCAAACTTATTGAGAACTTGTTTTCCCGGCTTTCCCTTTTCCTTCGCAGAAATATCTTGCTTTTTATTTTTAATCTTTTCTTTTTTTGGCGCTGCATCTGCCGAAGTCATTCCGAGAAGGAGCAATATTGCTGCAAAAGCTATTGTAAATTTTTTCATATCAAATCTCCTTGATAACAATTTTATTGAACTCACACATTTAGATACCAAACACAACCACTAGGTTACATCTATTTTAAATATTTTTCTATACGTACTAAAAAAAAGTAACAAAACCTTAAAAAAACCCCTTTAAAGCACTCCAATTTTTTTCTGTTTCATTTCTGTCATCAGTTATTCTTCCGATAAAAGTTTTCATGAATTTTTCCGAATCAACTGAAGTTAAAACGTAACTGTTTGGATACTTTCTGAGGAAATTGTTGGCATCTACGATTGTTTGCCCTATGGCGAGCCCTGAGGTTTCTACTTGTGTAAAAGCCATTATTCCATCGCACAGAGATCTATCCAAAAACCATGCCACAGCAAGAGGATCATTTATGACGCATCCGATTATTTTTTCGTATTCCCAGTGAAAATCCATATAAAACGCAGTAATTTTTTTTACAAAATCACCTACTCTATTGTTAATTCTGTATATAAAATCGGCCAATGTCGGCGTGAGCACAATTTTTCTTGTTACATCAAGGCCAACCATATTTAAGATTTTCTTCTTTCGATAAAAAAAATCATAAACAAATGCTGCGGCGTCAGGGTCGCACCAATAATTATATTCCGCCACCGGAGAGCAGTTTCCGAAGCTTTTGAAGTTTCCGCCCATTGTTACAATCTCTTCAAGATTTTCAAACGCTTTATCATCTTTTTGAATTGCACGCGCTAAGTTGGTCATCGGTGCCAAAGCGATTATCGACAGTTTTTGCTCATTAAGTTTTTGAATTATAAAATCCTGCGCGCTAATTTTTTGTTCATAACCATTAATACTAGGGAAAAATGTCTCGCCGAGTCCGTCTGTCCCGTGGGTTTCCGCGGCGCTTACATAGTCTCGTTTGAGCGGAACAGCCTCACCTCTGAATACAGGAACATCCAAGCGCCCCATAAAGTCCAAAATTTTCTTTGCGTTTTCGACTCCCTCGTTCACAGAAACATTACCTGAAACCACTGTGATGCCAAGAATGTTTAATTCCGGAGATTTAAGGGCCAACATTATGGCCAAAGAGTCATCGATACCGGGGTCACAATCGATAATAACATTTCTCATTTTTTATAACTTTCCTTAGTTTTTTATGCTGGGAGGTTCACGAACCAGCTATGGGATTTTATCACATAATTAAAAGCAAAGTATTTGAAAGTTTAGGCAACTTGCTATAAGATATTGCGAAAACAGGAGAAATACCAAATGATTAAAATAGGTCGCGAATCAGAAAGCGATATTTCTCTCGCTACAAGTCATGAATGGCTAATAACAAACGGCATAGGCGGCTACGCCTCTTCTACTGTTCCCTGCATAAATACGAGGCGGTATCACGGCATTTTGGTTGCCTCACAGAGACCGCCCGTTGACAGAATTGTAATGGTATCTAGGTTAGAAGAAACGATCTGCTTTGACGGACGAGAGTATCCACTCTCGACATCGATACACAAAAATTCCATACATAAGCCTTCGGGGTATCTTCATCTTGAAAGATTTGAACGAGACCCCCTACCCACTTGGTATTATCAAATTCGCGATGTGATGGTAATAAAAAGCATAAGTATGGTTTACGGGCAAAACACAACCTTAGTAACTTATAAACTCTTGACAGATAAAGAAGATGCGACATTAAAAATACGTCCGCATTATCTTTTCAGAGATTTTCACGGCAACATGTTCGAGAATCCCGGCATATCAGGTTGTGCGGAAATAAATGAGAAGCGTATAAAAGTTCACCCTTTTTCAAATGCTCCTGAATTACATATAAAATGGGACAGAGGAACTTTTGTAGAAGATTTTAAATGGCATAAAGATATATATTTGACCGCCGAAGAAGAGCGCGGTCTGCCTTCGGTTGAAGATGATTTTTCATGCGGTTACATTGAGTTAACCGGGTTTTCAGGCTCTGTTTCAGTGTTATTTTCAGACAAATCCATTTTATCTTTTAACCCCATGGATCTTAAAAAACGTGAAGAGCAAAGGCTTGAAGCGGTTCAAAACTCATTGCAATCTGATGATTATTTATTAAAGCGGCTACTTTTGGCCGGGGATCAGTTTATTGTATCCAGAGCAAGCACCGGCAACAAAACTATTCTAGCCGGTTACCCTTGGTTTTCAGATTGGGGTCGCGACTCTTTGATAGCACTTCCCGGTTTGACCTTAGTGACAGGTCGCTATGATGATGCCCGTTCAATATTGAAAACATTCGCTAACGAAATTCGTCATGGCCTTATACCTAATTGCTTTGCAGATAACGGCAATGATGCCTCTTATAACAGCGTAGACGCCTCTTTATGGTTTTTTGCGGCAATTTACAAATTTGTTGAGTATACAGATGATTATGATTTTGTAAAAGAGCATCTATACGAAGGTATGACTTCTATAATTGATTCTTTTATCTCGGGGACAATCAATGAGATTAAAATGGACGAAAGCGACGGTCTCATATGTGCCGGTAACGATAGCACGCAATTAACCTGGATGGACGTAAAGGTTAACGGAACGGTTGTAACTCCCAGAAACGGCAAAGCGGTAGAGGTTAATGCACTTTGGTATAATGCTCTAAAGATATATTCAATTTTTCAGGACAAATATGAAGGGAATTCCAGAGAAACGATATCGTTAGCCAAAAAAGTAAAGCTTTCTTTTGCAAAAGTATTTTGGAACGATTCTGAGAAATGTCTTTATGACTGCATAAGACCCGACAACACCCCAGATAAATCATTTCGTCCTAATCAAATATTCGCTGTTTCCCTACCATTCTCTATTTTAGAGGCGCACCAAGAGAAAGCGATTGTAAAGGGGGTTTTTGCAAAACTTTACACTTCGTACGGTTTAAGAAGTCTTTCGCCTGACGACAAAAGATACGAAGGCATATATAGCGGCGACCGCTATGATCGTGATTGCAAATATCATCAAGGCACCGTTTGGGGTTATTTGATAGGGCCTTTTATTACAGCTTATTTAAAAGTAAATAATTCTTCTATGGAAGCGCAGCTTCGCGCGTCTTTGATGATCGATTCTTTCGTAGCTCACATTGAAAGCGAAGGGTGCCTAGGAAGCGTATCAGAAATTTTCGACGGCAACATGCCACACACCCCAAAGGGGTGTGTGGCTCAAGCCTGGAGCGTTGCTGAGCTGCTCAGATGCTATGTAGAAGAAATTAAGGGACAAAAACCAACATTTATTGTTT
>Ga0172377_10005719_pt1 | contig 12796 bp, 16 predicted proteins | sample Pumphouse3metaG_FD_119749 | JGI IMG/M metagenome (GOLD analysis project Ga0172377, IMG submission 119749) | Leachate microbial communities from a municipal landfill in Southern Ontario, Canada - Pumphouse #3 metaG | ecosystem: Engineered > Solid waste > Landfill > Unclassified | place: Canada... | reverse complement strand
TATCACTTGCCAGTTTTTTAAATTATCCAGATTTTCAAAATACTTATTTGCTTCTTTTGTTGAGTCGATTTTTGTTAAATATGCCATTTTTACATAAGGCAAAAACTCTCTATAAATTGACTCTCCACCTATAACAAAAACATCATTTGAATTGTATTGTTTTATATATGCCAAGGCTTCTTCAAGACAATGAAGCACAATAGCCCCCTCGACTTCTAGATTTTCATCTCTACTTAGCACTATATTAATTCTATTTTTTAGTGGCTTTCCGTGTGGCAAAGAATTTAAGGTACTACGCCCCATTATTACAATTTTGTTTATAGTTAGTTCTTTAAAATGACGCATATCATCAGGTATATTATACAACAATTTTGAGTCATTTCCTATTCCAAAATTTTTATCTACGGCAACGACTAAATTCATACTACCCCCTAAATTGCTATCTCAATTTTATCTTTATTTTTATTAAATTCATAATCTACCAGTTTGAAACTATCTACGGTAAAATCATAAAAATTTGTAATATTTGGGTCAATCTCCAACTTTGGTGCTTTGTACTGTTTATTTTGTTTTATTTCATTTATTGTATCTATATGCTTATCATAAATATGTGCATTTGCAATCACATGAACAAGTTCGCCTACTTGCAAACCACTCACCTGTGCAAACATATGAACCAACACAGCATACTGGCAAACATTCCAGTTATTCGCTGCTAGCATATCCTGCGAGCGTTGATTTAATATCGCATTAAGTTTACCATTTGTAACATCAAAAGTCATACTATAAGCACACGGATAAAGATGCATTTCACACAAGTCCTGGTGCACATATATATTAGTCATAATTCTTCTACTAAGTGGATTATTTTTTAAATCATATAACACTCTATCCACTTGGTCAAACATACCTTCTTTGTACTTGTGTTTTACGCCCAGTTGATAGCCATAAGCCTTTCCTATCGAGCCATTTTCGTCCGCCCAACTATCCCAAATTTTGCTATTCAAATCTTTTATATTATTACTCTTTTTTTGCCAAATCCACAAAATTTCATCTACACATTTTTTAAAAAAAGTTTCCCGTATAGTAATTATAGGAAATTCTTTTGACAAATCATATCTATTCACCAGTGCAAATGTTTTTATCGAATGTGCTGGTGAGCCGTCCTTCCACACAGGTCTAATATTGCCGTCAGTATCCCAAAAGCCTGTTTCCAAAATTTGATTGCAGTTTTTTATAAAAATTTTATCGGCATAACTCATATTTTTCTCCTTAATATTTTACGGGATATTTATCGCATAGTGTTTTAACTATTTTTTTAGTTTTTTCTACTGCTTCTTCTTTTTGCTCAATTATATCGGCAATCAAATTTGCAACAATTTCTACATCTTCTTCCACAAAACCTCGGGTAGTTACAGCAGGCGTTCCTATACGCACGCCACTTGTTACCATTGGCGATCTTTTTTCGTTTGGAACAGTATTTTTGTTTGTAGAAATATTTGCCATTTGCAACAAAGTTTCCAAGTCTTTTCCGCTTATATCTCGTTCACTCAAATCTAACAAAATCAAATGATTGTCTGTACCACCACTAACCATTTTGATATTTCTTTTCTTAAAGACTTCGGCCATTGCTTTTGCATTATTTATTACCTGCTGTTGATAAACTTTGAAACTTGGGTCAAGTGCTTCTTTCAAAGCCACAGCCTTACCAGCAATTACATGTTCGAGTGGTCCACCCTGCGAACCAGGAAATACTGCTTTATCAATATCTTTTGCAAATTTTTCTTTGCACAAAATCATTCCACCACGAGGACCTCGCAAAGTCTTGTGAGTAGTCATCGTAACCACATCAGCATAAGGCACAGGGCTATCGTGAAGCCCCGTAGCAACTAGCCCAGCAATATGAGCCATATCGACTACCAAATATGCACCAACACTATCCGCTATTTCTCTAAATCTACCAAAATCAATTTTCCTGGCATAAGCACTAGCACCAGCCCAAATTAGTTTGGGTTTGCATTCAAGTGCTATTTCTTGAACATTGTCATAATCAATAAAGCCTAATTCATTTACACCATACAAGACACTATTAAAAACTTTACCCGAAACATTCACTTTTGCTCCGTGAGTCAAATGCCCACCATCTGTCAACTTCATTCCCATAAAAGTGTCCCCAGGCTTTAACAAAGCATAATAAACAGCAAAATTTGCATTTGAACCACTATGTGGCTGAACATTTGCGTGTTCACAACCAAATAGTTTTTTGGCTCTCTCTATTGCTAGGCTTTCTGCCATATCTACAAATTCGCAACCACCATAATATCTTTTCCCTGGATACCCTTCGGCATATTTATTTGTAAGTAATGAACCGACAGCCTCCAAAACAGCGTAAGAAGCATAATTTTCACTTGCAATTAGTTCCAAATGGTCCTGTTGCCTATTTTTTTCTTTTTCAATAATGTCAAAAATCTCTTTATCGTCATCAATTAGTCTTTTTGTATTAATCATTTGTAACCTCCAAATTGATTATAACTTGTTTTAAATTTTTTTACAAACAAATAAAACCAATTTTTTATATCAAAAAACATAAAAATATGACTTTATGATTGACTTTTTATACGTCAAAAGTTTAAAATATAAAGAATAATTGTATTCTTTTGTATTTTAGAAAAGTCAATACAGTATATCAAAAATACGACAAAAATTAATTTAAAAAGTATAATTTTCACAAAAGTATTTTAACAAAATATAAAAACCTAGTTTATAGTGAAAAAAATAATTACAAGGAGTAAATATGCTATCAGGGAAAGAAATACTAAAACAAATTAAAAAGAAAAACATAGTAATAGAACCTTTTAATGAAAAACGAATTAATCCAAATAGTTACAATGTTACACTCAATAAAACACTCTTGGTTTATGATTGTGAAGTTTTGGATATGAAAAAGAATAATCCCACAAAGGAAATTATAATTCCCGAAGAAGGATTCATCTTAGAACCCAATAAATTATACTTGGGTCGAACAAATGAATACACTGAAACAAATTGTTTTGTGCCTTGTATAGATGGTAGGTCATCTATCGGCAGACTTGGTTTATTTGTACATGTTACCGCAGGATTTGGCGATGTCGGTTTCAAAGGCACTTGGACATTAGAAATACAATGTATTCAGCCAGTGAAAATATATCCTAATGTAGAAATAGGACAAATTCACTACGAAAAAGTACAAGGCAAAAAAGTCAATTATTGTGGAAAATACATAGGTCAAGTAGAACCAAAAGCCAGCAGAATGGATTTGGATTTTGCAAAAAAATAATACCCGCTTTATTGTTTGTTTATTTCTTTTGCCTTTGTTATAATATAAAGAAAAAAGGGAGAAAAGTTATGAAAACATTAGTTTTTGAAGGAAAAATTAAAAAAATCGCTATGATAAAAATTTTATCTAAATTTTCAAAAAAGGCATATCACGCAAAATGTTCGCCTATTCGATATTTAAAGTTACCTGACCCAACTTTGCCCGCTGAAAACTGGGTAAGAGTAAAAAACATTCAAACTGGTATTTGTGGCTCGGATATGACTTTTTATACTTGTGGACAAAGTGCAAGTGTGGCATTTTATCCCGTTCCTGGCTCGGAAATCACATACCTAGGGCACGAAACTGTTGGAACGATTAGCGAAGTTGGGAAAAAAGTCAAAGACTTCAAACTCGGCGACCGTGTTACAATGTGGAAATATATGTCTTGTTGTGATATAAAAGGCATAGATAAGCAATGTGAAATGTGTAAAAAAGGAATGTATGCAGATTGTGAAAATTATGGCGAAGAGCCTGTAATCAAAACCACAAATGGTGCGGGATTTGGAGATATGTATGTAGCACCAGAATCACAATTATTAAAAATCGATGATGCACTCACTAATGACCAAGCCGTTTTGGTTGAACCTTTTTCCGTATCGCTTCACGCAGTACTCAAACATATACCAAAACCAAAAGACAAAGTGCTAGTAATTGGTGCTGGAATGATAGGTATGAATGTAATTCAATTTGTAAAACTTTATCAACCAAAGTGTAAAATTTATGTATTAGAAAAGAACACCAAAAAACACGATTTTGCACGCAAAATGGGTGCAGATGAATTTTTGTCTGGCGACACATACGAAGCGGTAGCACAAGCAACTGGTGGCAAATTGTATCAAAAAGGTGAAAATAAAATGATAATGGGTGGCTTTGATGTAATTTATGATTGTGTTGGTAAAGGTACTTTTCTTAATGATGCTTTGCGTTGGTTAAAAGCACAAGGTACTTTGGTAAAAATCGGTTATCAAATGACTAAAACAACTTTTGATGAAACACCTATCTGGTGGCAAGGTTTACATATAATAGGTGCAGATAGTCACGGAATGGAAGATATTGATGGCGAAAAAATAACTACTTTTGAGTTGGTAATGCGTTTGATGAAAGAAAAGAAAATTCAAACAGATGGATTTATAACACAACGATTCAAATTAGATAATTACAAAGACGCATTCAAACTTTTGATTGAAAACCCAAAAGACACTATCAAAGTAGTTTTGGAATGTGAATAATAAATTTTGTAAAATTAGATTTATAAAATGTTCCCTTTGCTAGTCAAATTTTATTACATACTTAAAAATTACTTTTGTTAAAAAAAACGAATACAGATAAAATAAAAAAAGCCTTTTATGGCTTTTTTATTTTATAAATTATGCTGGTATATACTGCTCTATACTAGCAGTTGTTGAAGAAATATTGATTATTGTACCGCCCAAAATTGACTCATCATAATAACTACTAAAACTAGATTTTATCGCATATGTCAAACGGACGCCTTCAAAAAGTATAGAAAAATCATTTATATGGTCGTGTCCGCAAATAACATTTTTGGTACTACCCAGTGATTTTATAAGGGTAAAAAATCCATTATTTGTATCACTGCAACAAACTGTTTCATTCTTTTCACCTGAACCTATATTTGTATCAAAACCACTAGCCACATAATAATCCCAAGCATCACTATACTCTACAAGTGGAATATGAAACATCAGTGTAGACGGAACAATCCTGCCTGCTATATTATTCAATCCGTTCACCACCCAACTATACCATTCTAGTTGATTTGCAAAAACTTCACTATCGTGTGAGTCCATCATAATTATTGCCTGCACAATAGTGTTGTTTTCCATAATAGTAATTACATAATTGCCACAGCCCATACCCTGTGGACCTTTTTTAAATATACAATTATTTGTTTGCAAAAGTATATCGGCAAACCAGTTATAATCGCCCGAACCATCATTATCGTGATTACCCATTACAGGAGCCCAAGGGATATTAAAACCATCAAGAAATCTCAAAAAGCGTTGTATAACTAAAATATTTTTTGGACCCCAAAAATTGTCTCCCGTTAATGTTATCAAATCAGGTTGTTTGTCTGTTATCAATTTTGTTATTAAGTTAATTGCCTTTTCATAATTCCCGTTAAACAAATCATAATCATTCATTTGTACATCTGCCAAATTTAATACAACAAAATCTTTCGTTTCATCTTTTTGCAGTTGAATAGTATAATCAAGTGTAAATTCTTGTGTCGCCTCCCAATTTTCCGCACTCACTGTACCTGTTTTATAACTTGTAGGCACAAATAAATATACAAGCAGTGCGACAATAATTAAAAATGCAAAAATTATCGAAAATGCCACTACGCTTTTTTCTCTATTCAAATTAAGTCTTCTTTGAGATTTTATAATATCCATAAAAACCCCTCTAAATAACAATATTAAATAATTATTCAGCCTTTGCTAGATAATCAATTATTTTAATTTTAGCATATATAAAAAAATTTTACTAACAAATTAATAAAATTATAAAAAATTATAAACTTGACTTTATTATAATTTATTTATATAATATTTTTACAGAAAACTTTGGAGAAGATTATGGAACTAAGAAAGGCAAAAAAAGAAGATTTACCACAATTAAAAACAATGTTTCAAGACTGAAATAACTAATTCAATAAATTTAATTTACATTATTGATTGTTAATTTTCCAAAATAAGATAAATTTAAAGAGGTAAAAATATGAAAATAATTTTAGCATCTACCCCAACAGGAGTACCAGTTATTACTGCAAAAATTGAGGAATTTGTAGGAAAACCTGCCAACCAAATTTCCGTGGCTATTATAAATGAAGCATCTGCCGTCGAAGACGGGGATAGTCGCTGGCTTATTAAAGGATTAAATAAATTAACCAAAACTTTTGGCGGAAATATTGAAATAGTGAATTTGTCTTCATTAGATATAAACACTATTCAAAAGAAAATGGATAAAGCAGATATTATTTGGTGTTTCGGTGGAAGTACTGACTGGCTAAAAGTAGTTTTTGAAAGAACTGGTTTTGATAAACTTTTACCTAAATTACTAAAAAGCAAAGTTTGGGTAGGCAGTTCGGCAGGCAGTTGCATAATGGGTAAACGAAACACTTTTGAAATTGATTCAAAGGTTTATAGCAGTGAAAAATATTTTGATGTCAAAGATTATTTATCTTATATAAATGCTTTTATTTACCCACACGGTTGGAGTCCATTAGTATTAAAAGAAACTCCACAAGTTTTAATAAATTCTAGCAAATCAAACAATTACCCTGTTTACCTATTGTCTGAAAAATCCGCACTCATTATGGATAACGAAAAAGATTATTTAATAGGCAAAAAAGCGTGGAAAATCGTAAACGGAAAAATAGTAGAAAAAATTTAAACTTGAATAATTTTTTGATATAAATTTAAAATAATAAAACTCTAATAAACTTTGTAAATTAATATTATTAGTTGGTTAAGGAATAAAAAAATAATAAATATTAAATTATTTATTATTTTTTTTATATAAATGAAGCCTAAACTTTATTAGGAAGTATCTTTTTATCCATAAATATTTTTCTAAATGATTTTGTATTTACTATAACGGTCAGTGTCAACAAAATCACAAAAAGTACAGTCGTGTTTGTTAGCCCATAAAATTCCAAAATTCGTAGTACACACTGAAAGGAATAAAGTCCAAAACTTAGTGCTCCTAAATAATTAAATAATTTTATTTTAATCTTAACCTGAAAACCAAAATAAATTAATGCGGGGAACATTAGAGTCATCAAAACAATTTCACACCACAATTTTTTGTCTGGCAATGCCATTAAAATAATAGTACCGAAAAACAAGAGAATAAATACAATTAAATTCCAATTTATTTTTTTGAATTTCAAATTTAGTGCTGGCAAAAATGAAAGTGCAATACCTAGCCCTACCCCACCAAACGCTCTAAGTAAGCCGTTTTTTGTGATTACAGTCCAATACAAAACATAACACAAAATAGCAATTAGTAAGCAGATTGCAACAAAAATATTGTTATTTTTTACTAATTTTCTAAGTGCAAAAAATACAAAAAATGCAAGGAAATAAAATGGAATATACCACAAATATCCAAATGCATCAATTAAATTCCACGAAACTCCCGCCTCAACCCAATACCAAACAGCAAAAATCATACAAATTAAAAATATAAAACTGATAGACTTAAATCTTTTCCAAAGAAATGTACCTACGCCTTTAAAAAAGGGTAAATTTTTTACCGATTGAAATGAACCTAAAAAGAAAAATCCGCCCAAAATAAAGAAAAAATCAACACTAATATAGCCCCACCCAAAAAACTGGTCTTTGAATATAAAAAAACTATGATAATATACCACCCAAAAAGAAAAGACAAACCGTAAAAATTCCAGCATCGAATTTTTTGCCGTCTTCACAATTTTTTCATTTGGCAGTTCTATTGCATTTCCCATGTCGCACCTTTAAATTCTTTTTATATTTAATATTAGTTTGATTATAACATAAAAAATATATAAAAGGAAATAATAATTAAAATAAAAAATAGAGCAGGAAATTTTTTATAAATATTGACTTATTCATTGTATTATTATATAATAAAAGCACATAAAAATGAGGAGAAAAAAATGGAAAACCAAAAAACAAAAAGTTCGCGTGTATACTTACCTATGATTGCTTTAATAATTATGGCAAGTATTTTATTATTATTTGCTGGTTGTAGCACTACCGCCACTATGACGAGAGTCGCAAACAATTTTTATTCAAACAATTATACTATTGACATTTATAATTCAACACTAGAAGATTGGCAAAACAACATTCCACAAGCAGAATTTTCTGTGGATAGTTTAGGAACTTACACTTGGAGTGCCGGAGAATACGATGTTAACTGTAAAGGTTTTACTGCAACAAACCCAGATAACGGAATTACACTTTATGTATTAGATTGTGGGGCTGATGAAATAAATGCTGTTATGACGGCTTTGGAAAACACCGCTACAAACTCAAACGGACCTGAATTTGCATATGCTAGGAACGGCAATATTGTAGCATTTTTATATAACGATACTGAATCTACTACTTACACACAAGCAGAAATTGATGCTATGGTAAACATTATTAATCAATAATTTATAGGAAAAATTAAAGCCACATATTATTTGTGGTTTTTTTTATTTGAACAATTATTCCTAAAAATAGGCTGTAAAAATCAAAAAATTTATTAACTAAATAATTTGAACTTTATTTATTAAATGTTATAATCTTTATATGAGTAATGAAATTAAATTGAATTTTCTAAATATTTTGTTTTGGTTAACCCTTATTCTTAGTATAGGATTTTTTTGTGCAATACATTTTTTCAAATTTAATCCCCACAATATTATTGCATATCTTTCCATAGTATGTTGTTGTGCTGTTGGAATTTTCATTTTTATTTTATCAAAAAGCAAAGTCAATTTTTGGCTTATGTTGGGACTAACTTTCACGCTTTTAGCCGATACATTTTTGGTACTGATTCAGTCCCAGCAAACACTCGCAATGTTTTTATTTGCTTTCGCACAAATTTGCTATTTCGTAGTTTTGTATTTCCTAAATCAAAACAAAAAACAATTACAACTAAGTCTTGCCCTTAGAGGCGGGTTATTTATTGCTTTAAGTTTAATAGCCTGGATAGTACTAAATTCTGCATTTTCACTGTTGGTTTTTATCTCAATGTTTTATTTTTCAAATCTATTTTTTAATGTTATATTTAGCGGTATAAACATAAAGAAAAGCCCGCTACTTTTTTGCGGATTTTTACTGTTTATTATGTGCGATATCTTGATAGGGCTACAAGTTCTTACAACAATTATACCTGTACCAGTTTTGGAAAATATACTCTCTTATTTGAACTCTTATTTTGATTTGGCTTGGATATTCTATCTTCCAAGTCAACTTCTTATTACTCTTTCATCAATCATTTATGCTAAAAATCTGTTTATAAAATATCCATAAAATTTTGCCTAATAAAATTTTTTAAATGAAATTATCAATGACAAAGTTGCCTATTATTTAAATAAACCTCTATATTTTCTTTTCGTTTTAATTTTTCAATAAATTTTGCTTTACTATTAAAAATATAATTGGTACACAATGGAAAAATTAAAATTTTATACCCTACAAAATACACTTATTATTATTATCAATATTTAAAAAAATAATGTATAATATTAAATATACAAAAACATTTTTTATTTAAAAGTATGGTGGAATATGAAAAAAATCAAAATAAATATAATATTAAAAATCGGCGGAATCGTTGGAATTATTGGAGTACTATGTTACTTCTTACAACTGATTATAGGTGAAATTATTTATGGCGGTTACAATCTAGTAATCCAGACAATGAGTGATTTAACCGCCTGTGATGCTCCGTCCAGAACGGTTTCGGCTATCTTTTTATTTGTTTACGGTCTATTTTCTGTAATATCAACTTTTTGCTTTTGGTATTACTTTAAAAGCAAAATCGAAAACAAAACTTTTAATGTCGGTGCTATATTGTTTTTGGTTGCAAACTTTGTATTTTTTATCGGGCTTACTTTTTTCCCTAAACCAAGTATAATATTCACAGGATGGAGTTTCCAATATATAATGCACCTTGTTACTGTGTTAATAACTGTATTAATAAGCACGGTTTCATTTAGTTTGTTAATTGCCGGATTTCTTAAATCTAATCATAAAGTTTTAGGCATTATAGTAACACTAGCCTTGTTCTTTGTTATAGCAGGAGTAGCGTTGGTAAAAGTCTTCCCTACTATCGGCGGAATTCTGGAAAGAATTTCAATCAACTCAATAATCATTTTAAACCTGATTTTCTCGATATATTTAATTAAAGAAATCAATCTTATAAAAATTAAAATTTCAAATAAGCAATAGTCTAAGATAATTAAAATAATCTGCTATCAGATGTTATAAAAAGTTAATATATAAAATAACTAAAATTTGTTAAAGTTATTTTCTATAAAGTTTATTGTTGTTTAATCTTATAATGCTAATTAAATAAAAAAGTCAAGTTAATTGTTACTTTAACTGACTTTTTAAATGTTTCTTAAAATTTATCAAAGGATACTATAATATAATTAAGTTTTAAGTTAATATGCTTTTTATAATGTTCTTTCTATACTTTTTTCGGCCTTAGGTTGTGTAAAATGTTCCACAATTTCGGTCGCTTCTTTTTTTCGGGGTTATGAATTTTTTCAAAATAATCTCTTATATTTTCTAATTGTTCATGGTCTAAATTCTGTCCGTAAAACGTGTTAAAACGACCTTCCCACATTCCTTCGGCTTCCTCTCGCTGATACTTTTTAAATGAAATATAAAAAGGACATTCATTCATTAAACAACCATAACTTTCGTTCAATGGATGTGCTTCTGCAATTCTTCCGTCATTAGGGCAAAATATTTTTTCAGGTATTTGTTTACCTTCAAAATCAATTGTATTCATAATGTTTCTCCTTGGAATTTCTACAATATATTAGCACTATTTTACACTTTTGTCAATAGTGAAATGAGATTCAATGTCTGCCTAATAATTAAAATAAAAATATAATTTTCAATCTTAAAATAACATTATAAAAAAAGTTAGCAAACAAACTTTATTCCATATAGTTTACTTTTTTATTTGTTTTGACTGCATATTCAATTTCAGATTTTGTACTTGCTCCTATATATTTATCCTTGTTTATAACAAGAATTTCGTCAGCCATATCAATTTTTCTTTTATGCATTTCATCAAGCATCTCTTTTATTTTTTCTGACCGAACTTCACCGTCAAAATGTTCAAAAAAGACGACAGAAATAACTATATTCCCTTCCAATGTTAACCTTTCTTGTTCTCTTAGAAATTCTTCCTTATATTTCGTTGACCCACACAAAGTAATAACTTTAAATTTACCAACCATAATTTCACTCCTTCTTAATTAATAATAGCATATAAAATAAAAGAAATGAAATCTTTTACAAGAAAACTGACTCCACCCAGTAGGGTTTTATCAGTTTCACATGGCGGGACAACCGCCCCTCGTGTAGAACTTATTAGTTTTAATCAAACTTTTGTATTTGTAACAATTTTATAAAATTTTTAATAAAGTCAAAATCCTTAACTATTAATTTTTCTCCTGCCACAAAAATAAATAAAGAACCAACACAAAATATTGAAGAAAAAAGTTTTGAATTTTTGTTTAAAATAGAATTAACATCTTTATATTTAAGATAATTAATCATTTTTCAATTGAATAAATTGTGATTTAAGCAATTTAAATATTGGTTCATCTTTGATGTATTCATCAGAGATTTTTAAAAAATACTCTAATTCCTTTATTAAATATTCTCTCACCTCTATTTTTTTTACCAAGCCAAAATATTTTCCATTTTCATATAAGTCCGCGCATTTTATTATTAAAGCATCTATCCCGTATTGTAAACAAGAATCCAACATTAATTTACTTTGTTCATAAGGGTCTTGGATTTTAGGGTCAAAACTTAATACTTTTATTAACTTTGCCATATCTTCTCCAAAATTCATTTCTATATCATTCAAAGAGCAATCTGTATCCTCAACTAAATCGTGTAAAACCCTACCGACAATAATTTTATCATTATAACCTGCAGTATATAAAGTCATAGCAACTTTTATACAGTGGAAATAAACAGGTTTTCCAAAATTATGGCAAGAACTATTAAAATAATTCGCACAAAACAACATTGATTTATTGATTAAATTTTCATCCATTATTCACCTCTAATTTTTTATTATATAATATTATAAAATCTTTAAGTTATTTTTGCAAGTATAATGATTATTATTAATAAAGTCGAAACAAAATATAGAAAATTTAAGTTTTCATTGGAAAAAAATCAAATAAAGCTGGTTTTAAAAATGCAGGAAGTCAGAAACGCACTGGACAAGCTAGTTTGTTGTATAACAAAAATAGTTGAAATTGTCATTAAAGAAAACGATAGTTTACATTCACCATCAAAGTAAAAAATTCTTTTAAGTAGTATTTTTGATAATCTAAATTTTCTTTTTCAATTCCTTTATTCATTTTTTAACCTCCTATTTATATTTCGCCTTTCGGCAGTGGCAAAGTAGAACAATTTGGGTAATGTAAATCTAAATAAAAGTTCTTTTGTTTAAGTCAACGATAAAGTAAAAAATATTGTATGGTTATTAAGTTTAAATAAAGATTAACTAAAAAAAGCCAGGTACTATTACCTGACTTATTTTAATATTAAATTGTTTAAGCAATAATTTTTACAAGTTGACCTAAACGAAAATTGTGCTACGATAAGCCACAACGAATGGCAAAGATAAATAGGATTGTTTATAATTAAATAATACATTCATAAATAAAAAAGTTTACTC
>Ga0172377_10005717_pt1 | contig 12796 bp, 9 predicted proteins | sample Pumphouse3metaG_FD_119749 | JGI IMG/M metagenome (GOLD analysis project Ga0172377, IMG submission 119749) | Leachate microbial communities from a municipal landfill in Southern Ontario, Canada - Pumphouse #3 metaG | ecosystem: Engineered > Solid waste > Landfill > Unclassified | place: Canada... | reverse complement strand
TTGAACTCAGCGAGCAGCACCGGAACCGAACCCCACTGATGAGCATACTCGGCCTGGAACTTATCTATTGGCAGGCACTTGTAATATGATTCTTCACGCGCAACCGCCGAGGTAAGGTTTTCACCATCAATCATAATATCCGCAAAGGCATGCACCGGCATGCAGACTTCGCCGGACATATGATGGGTTATGACTGATTTTGGAGAATATACGTTCTGCTTGAGTATGGAATATATTCTTTTGGCCAGTTCTCTTGCACCCAAAACGCTAAAGGTAGGATGAAGCACACCTGAATCATCCCGGTATCCACATCCATGCTCTTCGTTATTGCACATATATGGTACGGCCCAGTCGAAATATAGCCCTTCCAGATTGAGCTGGGTTACGGTATGATTAAGCTTCCATATGTAGAAATCCCGATAGGATGAAGAATTCATACATATCATGTTATGCGCCCAGGTTCTGTTTTGCGGGTCAAGCGAAGAATCAGATAAAATCCTGTTCCATGGCAACGGATGCTTCTCCCACTCTCCGCCGTAGTACTTATACTCCGGGGATAGGGGGCTTGCACACGTTAACGCCGCATAAGGGCTAACAGTTTTTCCGGCGCGCTGGAGTCTCTTTAAAGACTCTATCTTTGTGGAATTTAATCTTGCGGTATCCATGTAATTGAATAACTCAGTCCATTCTGTAAACCATATGACTGTATTCCAAGGCATAGCGGTCTTATAACATATTCTCCAGTTTCGCCATCCAGCCGGCTCCGGTTTCACGGGAGTAGCTTGGAAACCAAATGAAACTTTGCGTGAATGGTTAAGATCAAAACCGGTGTCTACTATATTCAGCCTGGCGATTACAATATTCTGCTGAGGAACAACCTCAAGGCTGCTATCTAGGTTTTTGATATGCCAACCTGACATACCCTCTGCAAACCATTGAAGCCCTTCACTGTTGCCGCCAATCCAGAATATGGGTTTATCCTTTTCAAGATTCTTGCGGGATATTTCATCGGGCAACTCACCAGTTCTGCCAAGCCGGTAATCACCGAAGTTTCTTAAGGTGGCGTATTCTTTTCTGAAGGGGATTTCTAATGCCAGATTATCCAGTCTAACGGATGCGGTAGAGTCGAGGGACAGGTTTATCCACATAAAACCATCATATTCTACAGAAATATCCGTTGCTACCTTTACATCGTCCAGCTTGCCCTCTGCCAGAATATCCACCTTGTTTTTGGCTTTGCGTTTCCATTTGAAATCTGAAAAAACAGCCTGCACTTTTTTGCCGTTTATGCTGCCAGTGAGCCTGATGGGTGATGCCAGCAGCTCTTTACCCGCAGATTTAATCTGCGTGGGCAGGATACCCTTATCAAATACATACTCCCTGCCCCAGCATTTCACGGAGTTTTTGGTGGTTTCTATTGGATTCCAGGGATACGGAACTGCGTCTGTAATGCCTATTTTGTTACCTGCCCACGCGGGAGGCGTATCCGGGTATTTGGTATATTCATCGCTTAACGTAGCCAGCACGCTACCGTTATAATCCTGGAACATAACATATACCTTGTATTTTCCCGGAGCAAGGGATGATATGTTGATTGGCACTTCGTAATCAAAATCGGCTTTGCTGAAAGTCTTTTCCAGAGCAACCTTCTCTCCGCTATCCTGGGAGAAGCTTATCCGGCAGATAATATCTTTGTTAAGGTATGAGACGAACGGCTGATGCAAACCTATGCATGCTTCTTTTTCTTTCAAACGAGTATAAATGTAATTAATACGAAAGGAATCTTTCTCTGCTGCAAAAGGGAGTGTTGTTGTATAAATAGGCTCTTTGTCTTTTAGCTTGAGGTTTATAGCCAGTTGGCCATTATCTTTAAATCCTTTGGTTTCTACGGGTATGGTTATGGATTGTTGCGGTAGAAACTCTCTTTTATAGTTGATGATATTTGCGCCGCCCGCCTGTAACTGTACGGTGGATTCCAACGGAACTGCAATATTATTTAGGTTGGTTACCGTCATGTTGAGACCCAGGTTACCTGCAAGCAAGTCCCCTATTGAATTTAGATTTACAAAGGGTGCATATGGATCTGCAAATTTCATACGAATAAAACTGCTTACATTATGGTAAGTGCTTTTTGACGGCGCAATGCAGGTATAACAGGCCTTGGGTGCGGTAAAGGAACGGCAAATGTTGAGCGTCCAGACATCACCCGGCACCGGGGGATTGACGCCTAATTGCAAAAATGGTATTGCTGCTTCAAAAGTCCATACACCGTTGGCTTTTCTGCTATTAAACCTAACTCCGGGCGCATTCCACCCGGAGTCTCGGTTTTTCTCATCATAGACCGCACCTGCAGAGTTGAATATAAAGTGGAAATAATCTGTACTCTGCGGTGCGGGATTCAGAAAGATTTCTATGCAGTCTTCTTTGGCTACATTCACATCATCCCGTCCCGTTACTTTTGCCATAGCCTTTTCTGAAAAGGGAGATGCTATCCCTATATAGAGGTTCTTCTGATCATAAGCAATATTGTACTGGCTCTGTACTGGGGCATATGTTGCTGTTGATATGTTTAGAAACCCTGTGGAACTCAACGAATATTCGCCCTTATCTATCACACCATCCTGCACGGACGCCTTTTGTACCATAGGCACAGAAAGGAAGTAGCTCTTCACACTTGATTTAACTACCGGCTTCTTTTTTTCCCAGTCTTCATATATCTCTTTTGCACTCAGGGCTGAATCGTAAATTTTGAATTCATCAACAAGGCTTCTGCCTATGTTATCTTTCCATTTTTCCGGCGTAAACCCGCCTATGTCCAAGTGTTTAAACGTTGTTGCAGGAATTGCAATCAGCGGCCTTGTATCAACCAGCTTGCCATCCACATAGAGCTTTACTGATTTGTCATCCCATGTACCGGCTATATGGTGCCATTCATTCTTCTGCCATTCGCCTATGACAGTAGATGATGCTTTTGTCTGCTGCCATGCGTTGTCTTTCTGCTTAGAGGGACCGAATACAAAGAGCAGCCTCCCTGAAAATGCAGATTTGGCAACTCCTATATCAATATATTTTTCAATAGCAATAAAGGCGTTATCTCCCCAGGCAGTAAAAAATACTTTAAAGTTCTTGTCTTTACCGTCCCAGTCTACCGGCTTTAACCAGAAACTTATAGTGCCTTGTTCCAACCGTATGTTTCCGTCAGCATTATAGCTGGTCCAGTAGCCCTTACCATCCTCTACGCCAACACTAAGTGCCTTACCATAAATGCCGCCATCAACAAGCACTCCCGTCTTATTGATGGGCACAGGAGATCCAACTGATTTTGCTGCATTTACCCCTTCATCAAACGGTGCGTAGAATAAGGGCTCGGTGGCTGCATAGCTCGTCCCTGCATAGAACAGATATGCCAAGACACTCAACACAAGCCAATGGGATACGCGCATAATTTTCTTCATAAACATATACCTCCTCTTTATTTTGTATGCTCAACCAGCGCTCATTGATTTGCAACCCACATATTTATGGGCGAGAGCGATTTGTCATATTTCATCCACGAAATATGCCCGTCACAGAAGGCCCAGTTATTGCCTCCATTGTGAACGCCTTTAACCGTGCTGTCTGGAACTATGTTTGCCCCGGAGTAGTAGACGGAGTTGCTATCCTGATACCCTATGGTATGGTTGTCCGTGTGTACTTCTACCAGCATTATTGTAGTAGGGGGTGACGTTATCTCCGCCAGGCGTCTTCCGCCCACTTGGCCTCCTATAATACTGCTAACCTGCCTGTCCATTACTCCAAGATTAGCTGCATAGCTGCTCTTCCCTATATAGTTTGCTGCCATGATCGGATTTCCCCATGTGTTATCCGATGGGCAGAGGAACACCGTCCGTTGATTGCTCTTATTGGTAGATAAACCTATATAGGAGGCTATGGCCACGCTCCACGTAGCTTTCTTTTCCTCTGGTGTGCTCCACCCAAGCAGCGCCCATGGTAATGTTTCATCCCAATCCTGAGCATACTGCATTAATGCCAATCCAATCTGCTTAAGGTTGCTTGTGCAGGTGGCCTGTCTGGCCTTATCCCTCGCTTTTGCAAACACGGGGAATAGTATTGCTGCCAGTATAGCTATTATAGCTATAACGACAAGCAATTCTATTAATGTGAATCCGCGATCTCTTCTCAAAGTCGAAGTAAATGGTTTGTTCATTACACTGCCCCTTTCTTTGTTGGCAACTGACTAAATTAGATCAACTTGTTTAAGCTTTCAACTTCCTTGACCATTCAAGTATATGCCGGCTCATGGCTTCCTGGGCTGCAGGAATATCGCCGCTCTCTATTACATCAAGAAGCTGCCTGTGTAATTCAGCAGCGGTCTCTGCGCTTATGCTCCCCCAGGGCATGTATTTCTTACCAATTGCAAAGAACTTCGCCAGAAAGGATGAAAATTCAGTAAGCAGTGGATTGCCGGCTATCTCAATCAGCGCAACGTGAAACTCCTCCTCCGCCCTGTGTAACTCATCTACAGACTTAGACTTACCGAGACTCTGCAGAATTTTGTGAATGCGTTCTGCATCGCCCCTGGTGTAGCGTTGGATTATAAACGGAATTGCGCCAACCTCTACTGCCGCCCTGGCCTGCACCATATGTTCCAGGTCTGCATCTGAACTCATCTCAAAGAGCGGAGACAGGTGCTGCGCTATGGTTGTTGCGTTTACATCAGATACATATGCGCCGGCGCCGTCCTTTACGTGAATTATGCCTACTGCCTCCAGAGCCCGCAGAGCCTCCCGGAGCACTGTGCGGCTTACGGAGAGCCTGCTGCACAGCTCCTTCTCTGATAAAAGCTTATCCCCGGCCTTAAAACCGCCGTTTATAATGTATGTTTTTAGGGACTCTACTACCTGCGAGACCAGCGTATTCTTTGCTACAGGACGAAGCCCCAATGGTTGTGTACTCATATTCCAGTCCACCTGTATTATAGGATGATACCTATTTCGGCATCTCCGGCAAAAAGTCCTTCTTTTATGTAAAAATTATTTTACGGCAGAAATATATGCTATACTGTTTTAGTCAGCAACCAAAATCTTCTACTTGTTGAAAGGCTTACGGTATGAACAGCTACATAGAACTCTGCAGGCAGGCAGCACTGGATATTCTAAAACCCGGCAAGAAAGAACTGGATCGCGGGCTTAGCCTGCACAGGGAATCTCTGGTCTTTGATGCCTACGGTTTTGCGCCGCGCGGCATTGTGGATAGCAAAAAACTGCAAGATGCAGTTGCATCCGGCGCATCCAGGGAGAAGATTAGGGCGTTGACAGAGGAGATGGAAGCCATAAGCAACGCCACCATTCCGGATGTGGGCGAAGAGTTCCGCCGGGCGTGGGATGCATCCGGCGTCTCCTGCATTTTTCAGAATGCCGGAGAAGAGGGCCAGGACCCGCTGAAGCTGCTTAAACGCATGGCCAGATACATTTACATAAGCGACAAGATGTCCGGCTACGTTAAGAAGGCAGCCAACCCGGAGGAAATTGTGTCTTTAAAGGCCGCCGGGCGCCATGCCTTTTACCTTACATGCAACGGCGTGCCCCTTGCAGGCAGGTGGGAACATGTAGAGGATGAACTGGAATACATACACATCTTCTTTCAGCTTGGATGCAGGATGATGCACCTTACCTACAACCGCCAGAACTTGCTTGGAAGCGGGTGCGGAGAGTGCTTTGACGGCGGATTGAGCGATATGGGGCGTGCCGCAATACTTGAGATGAACAAAACGGGCATAATTGTGGATGTGGCTCACAGCGGCAACCGAACAGGCCTTGAAGCTGCAAAGGCATCTCAAAAACCGATGGTAGCAAGCCATAGTGTCTGCGCCTCTCTTAACAACCACTGCCGGGCCAAAACGGATGATACCATAAGGGCAATTGCAGAGAGCGGCGGATACGTTGGAATCTGCTGCATACCGGGGTTCCTTGGCGGAAACCAGGATATTGCCGCTTTTCTGGATCATATTGATTATATTGCAAAAAACTTTGGCGTAGATTACGTTGCCATAGGGACGGATTGCGGATACGTCTCTACCAGAAACGCGGAGGAACGGGCAAAGGTAGGCCAAATCCCGGCCGGGCTGCCCGGCTTTGAAGGTCTCTGGCCTGCGAGATCGCTTGACAACACCTATGTTGAGGAGCCGCACAGCCTTGCATGGACAAACTGGCCGCTCTTTACCGTGGGGCTTGTGCAGCGCGGCTATAAGGATGAGGAGATACAAAAGATTATAGGCGGCAACGTGTTACGGGTGGCCCGGGCTGCTCTTTTACCGGGCGGTAATTAATCAACCTTCTTCCGGTGCTCCTAATATTCTATGCCCTGCCTGGCTTTAAGTCCCCTCTTGGCCGGATGCTTTATCTCTCTCATCTCCGTTACCAGGTCTGCTGCTGCAATCAGCCAGTCCGGGGCGCCCCTTCCGGTGAGGATTAGTTCCGTCTCCGGGCGGCGCATAGCCAGTAGATGCATCATCTCTTCGCGGGTGATGTATTTATAGTACAAAACCACGTTGATTTCATCAAGTATTACAACATCCCACTCGCCGGAGACCAGCAGTTCCGTGGCTTTCTTAAAAATTCTGCGGCTCTCTTCCCGGCAGCGTGCGGATTTGCTCTGATTCTGGCAGGCGTTGTACGGGCTGGTCTCTCCGGTTACGTAAAGGAGGGGTTTCAGGCGTTCTGCGGCAATCCGCTCCCCGGAGTGCCGCGTCTTCATAAACTGGACTATGGCCACCCGCTGCCCCTGACCTACTGCGCGCATGGCAAGCCCCCACGCGGCGGTTGTTTTTCCCTTCCCCTCTCCGGTGTAGACCTGAACTATACCCGTCTCCCTCTTCTTTTGCGATTCCATATTAAATCTTTCAGAGATTGAATACTGGTGGCTCACCAAATTAATTAAATTTACACGCCGCTAGAGGTAGCACTGGAGATGCTCTTCCTTCAGCTTATCCACTACCTTCTTTACATCCTGCGTGCGGTCTTTGTTGCAGATTAGCAGGGCATCCGGCGTATCTATTACAACCAGGTCTTTTACGCCTATTGTGGCAATCATCTTGCCGGTTTCGCCCACAATCAGGCAGTTTTCCGTATCTACGCGTATGCTTTGCGCGTTAACGGTGTTCCCCTGCTCATCCTTTTGGGCCACCTCTGCAACCGTTTTCCAGCTGCCTATATCATTCCAGCCAAAGTTCCCGGGGATGACAAGAATATCCTTAAGCTTCTCCATAATCCCGTAGTCTACGGAGATGCGTTCCATTGCCTGGTACTCGCGGTCTACAACATCCGCCTCTTCGTCTGTGCCAAGCGCGTCTGAGATGCGCATAAGCCGCTCATATGTGCCGGGAAGATGCTCTTTGAAGAGGGCAAGCACGGTTGGGATGCTCCATACAAACATTCCGCTGTTCCATAGGTAGTTCCCCGCCTTTAGATACTCTTCTGCGGTCTCTCTATTCGGTTTTTCTACAAACCGGCTTACATGATAGGCGGTTTTGCCGTCTGCCGTCTCTGTCTGCCCTGTATATTCTATATACCCGTAACCCGTCTCCGGACCTGTGGGGGTTATCCCTATTGTGACTACTTTACCCTTGGCGGCAAGATTCTCCGCCGCCTTTACCACCCGGCCAAACTCTTCTGTATCTGCAATAAAATGATCGGCGGGAAAGACTCCCATTACGGCGCCCGGATCTACCCGGCTAAGATAAACCGCCGCCAGCCCTATTGCCGCTGCGGTATCCCGGCGGTAGGGGTCTATAAGAATTCGATCAGATATCCAGGGCATTATGCGGGAGATGCCCATGGCATGGTGCGCATTGGTGATTATATAAACCTGATCTACACCAACCACATCCTGCAACAGTTCCGTCATCCCCTGCACTAAAGGCTTTTCTCCGCAAAGTACGTGCATCTGCTTTGGGAAGCTTTCCCTGGATTTGGGCCAGAGGCGTGTACCGCCGCCGCCTGCCATTATTACTGCAAACACTTGTTAGTCTCCTCCTGAATGCAATGGTAATTGACAATACAACCAACCGGATGCAAAGATTGGCGGCACCTGCGCTGCACTTTAATTCTACCATTAAGTGTGTTTATTAACAACCAACAAGGCGCATGAATGCCGGCAAGCTCCGCCGAACTATCTGGCAACCGCTAAGCTCAACGGTGCGCAGCGCCAAGGCCGGGAAGTTGAACCTTGACCTGGGAATCATCGGCAGGGATACCCGGCTGCCTTATCTTGGAGACTGCGGCGGGCTGTTCTGCATCGTCCATGGTGAACAGGTTTAGAAGCCCCGTGATCTCAAGGATTCGATGGATTCTGGGGTTGTTGCAGGAGATAACCATTTGGACGTGCGCATTCTGTGTCTCCACCCACATTCCTACAAGGGTTGAGAGTCCGGCGCTGTCTACATATTCAAGGGCGTCCAGGTTTACCACTACTTTGGATGCACCTTTGAGCCATGTCTTTGCAACAGAGCGTAATCTTTCACTTGTGTAAGAATCCAGCTCGCCTTTGATATGGATAACCCGTATGCCGCCGTACTCTTGTGCTTTAATGTTAATTATATCTCTGTTCATGATCTCCCCTCTCCTGAAAACCCTTCCAGGCGGGGATGATCATGTATGAGTGATCTTAATTGTCCACCGTCTGGGCAGGAAGTCCTCTATGTCTATTTTATAAGATATGTCACGGTGGCCGTAGCATTTACGGTTACCGTCCCCGGCATAATAGGCGTAGATGCGCCGGCAGACAGGGCTTCGGCTCTAAACGTAACGGGCGGCGGAACTACACCGGTTCCACCCGCCTGCACATTCTGTACCTGCACAAGCGTAAGTCCCAGTGACGCAGCCAGTGTTCTGGCGTTATTTTGGGCGTTTGCAACAGCCTGCCTAAGCGCCGTCTGCCTGGCCGCGGCATCATCCTTAAGCCCAAACACAACAGCATCTACGCGGTTTGCGCCGGCCCTTACCCCCTCATCTATAATACTTGGGGCCAAATCCAACTGGCTGGTGCGTACCGTTATAATATTTGTTACATCATATCCCACTATAGGAGGCACGCCCTGCTGCCCGCTGGTATCAAACCTGCGTACAGGGTCTATAGTAAAAACTGATGTGGCGATTGATGATTCCGGAATGCCAAGAGACTTCAGGGCGCTAATGACGCGCGCTGCCCGCGCGGCATTCTGCTGCCGGGCGGCGGATGCAGTAGCGGCATCTATCTCTACCCCCAACCGCACTTCCAACTGGTCCGGCGGCACCCTTACCTCTGCTGTACCGGATGTTGTAAGCAGTCTTTGACGCATCATCTGCATCATATCTGTTTGCGCAAGCGCAGAGTGCTTTGGTATAAGCATAAGGCATGCAAAAAAGATTGCGGCAGCATGTAAGGTACCTTTATATCTAACCATAATCATACCTCCAAAACTGTATGATGTGCGTGGAATACCTGTAGTCATATACCCGGCCGCCCAAACGGCACAAACTGAACGTTTACAATAAAATATGAAGTCTTTCAAATACAAAAAGGCCGGAACAGCAAATATCTGTCCCGGCCCTGCAGTTGCAATTAGGTATTACTTGTGAACGGATTCGTTTTTCAAAAAAACACGTTTGATGGTTGAACATGGCTGGCGGGGCTATTTGCATACAATTTAGTATTCCCGCCGGTTTAAATATTCAAACCTCACATAAGGCATCGTCCTCCGGTTCTATATGCGTAAGAACGAACACATTATCAAGCTCTGCGCGGATTTTATCTTCCACCTGTTCTGCAAGGTTATGGGCTTCGCTCAAACTCATCTCGTTAGGCATAAAGAGATGTACGTCTACATGCCTGTGAGCGCCGGATTTGCGTGTTCTTAACTTGTGAAAACCTACTACCTTCTCTTCCGAATGTATTATCTGCACTATCCGTTCCAGTTCTGTAGCGGGAAGTTGAACATCAAGCAGCGGGGAGACGGCCCTTTTGGAGAGCTCTATTCCTATCCAGCCTATCCACAAACCCACTGCAAGCCCCAGCAGCCTGTCTATTATGGTGTAACCGGTGGCAAGCACTAGCAGCAGTCCCACAAGTATTCCGGCAGAGGTATAGACATCAAGGCGCAGATGGTGCCCGTCTGCCTCCAGCGCTATGGAATCCGTCTTTTTGGCTACCCTGAAGAGCCTTTGGGAGACAATAATGTTTGCAACCACGGAGATAAACATTACAACTACGCCTATCCCCAGGCTGAAGGTTTCTATAGGCGCATCGTGGAGGATTTTCATTACGGCCTCATAGACGATATACACCGCTGCCAGAACAATAAGCACCGCCTCTATAGACCCGGAGACGTTCTCATACTTGCCGTGCCCGTACGGATGATCTTCATCCGGGGGGTTATCCGCAACCTTGACGGCAAAAAAGGCAATTAAGGCGGCTATAAGATCAACCCCGGAATGGACGGCTTCTGCAAGAATACTTACAGAACCGGCAAAAAATCCCACAACAGCCTTAAGCAGTACAAGGAGCGTATTAGAGACTATAGAGGCGGCGGCTGCCCCTCTTTTTTCACCGTTTACCATAAAACCCTCACAAAAAAGACCCGCGGGTCTATATTATCAGTCCCGCAGGTCTCACCTGCTGCCATAGACGGCCCGGCGCTCCAAAAAAACAGGAGCAACCTGATCTAAGTATAAGCCTGCGCAAAATCAGGCTATAATGCTTGCATTATAACTTTTCCATCGGTTGCAGTCAATGATTATGTTTTGGGGCACTGGCTGCTGGGAATATAATTTTTTAGCAGCATAACAAAGTAAATCTCAAAACAGGAGGACAAGCCAATGAGAGTTGCCGATATAATGACTACGGATGTAACAAGTTGCAAGCAGACAGACAGCCTGGCCCTTTGCGCTACTCATATGAGAGACCTTAACGTGGGCGCAATGCCGGTTATGGATGTAGACAACAACCTTGTAGGGATTCTAACCGACCGGGACATCACAGTTCGCGCCGTCTCTCAGGGTATTGATCCAGATGATGCACTTGTAGAAGATTTTATGTCGCCCAACCCAATTACCATTAACCTGGATATGGATGTTGACGATGCGGCAGAGATTATGGCGGATAACCAGATACGCCGCCTGCCCATAGTTGATAACACGGATCGTCTGATAGGTATTATATCTCTAGGCGACCTTGCCGTTGATGTGGGTGAGGAAGATGTAGTTGCCGAAACCCTTGAAGAGATCTCCATACCGGTAAGATAACAGCATATACCGGATATTTCGGCCCATGAGCCGGAGGCGCCGCCGAAGTAAGGGGCATCACCCCCGGTGCGATGCTTCGGTCGCAAAGCCGAAGGCGTCGCTGCCAAAGCCCTGTTTGAACTTGCAAATTCAAATTTACAGAGTATCATCCGGCCTTGGGTGAAGTGCAGCCAAAGTTTTATTTCACCCAAGGCTCGCTCCTCCCATGATGAAACGCTACCAACAAAAGGGCCGCATATGTTATAATAATGCAACTATTTTAACGGTAAGCTTATCATCTGGAGGGAAAGAGTGGCAAAGTCAACAACCCCCTGCTACAGGGTTGCTATAACATGCAAGTATAAGAACGAACCTGGACGCCTGGCCGCATTAACGCAAGCTTTGGCAAAAGCCGGCGGAAGTCTGGGAGAGATAAAAACCATTCAACTTAACCGCGGTTTTATAACAAGAGAGATTCAGGTAGACTGCTCCTCTCTTGAGCAGGAAAAGGATGTTGTAGCCGCCGTACGCAGCACAGAGGGCATAGAACTGCTCTCTGCCTGCGACAGCACATTTGCCATGCATCTTGGTGGAAAGATAGAGATAAAATCCAAATCCCCCCTTGAGACTCGCGATGACCTCTCCATGGCATACACTCCGGGGGTCGCCCGAGTCTGTAACGCCATAGCAGCCGATCCCATCCGTTCGTTCGGCCTCACCATAAGGCGGAACATGGTTGCGGTTGTAAGCGATGGGAGCGCGGTACTTGGCCTGGGCAACATAGGTGCGCTTGGGGCAATGCCGGTTATGGAAGGCAAGGCAATACTGTTTAAAGAGTTTGGCGGCGTGGACGCCTTCCCCATCTGCCTGGATACCCAGGATACAGAAGAGATAATAAAAGCCGTAAAGCAGCTTGCACCCACATTCGGCGGCATAAACCTTGAAGATATCTCCGCTCCCCGGTGCTTTGAGATAGAAGACAGGCTGCGGAGAGAACTGGATATCCCCGTCTTTCATGACGATCAGCACGGCACGGCTGCGGTTGTGCTTGCCGCGCTTATAAACGCAGTAAAGATTGTAGGCAAGAACCTTAAAGATATGAAGGCCGTTGTAAGCGGCGCCGGCGCGGCGGGAGTGGCCTGCACAAAGGCTCTCCTTGCGCTTGGCATGGGCGATGTTATAGTATGCGACACAAAGGGCGCCATCTACAAGGGCCGGTCCGCCGGCATGAACCCGGCCAAGGAATGGCTTGCGGAAAACACCAATAAGGAGAGGCTGGAGGGTTCGCTTCTGCAGGCGCTTGCAGGGGCGGATATGATTCTTGGAGTCTCCGGCCCGGGTCTGCTTAAGGGGAGAGATCTTACTGTAATGGCAAAAGACCCTATTGTCTTTGCGCTCTCCAACCCCGTACCGGAGATAATGCCGGAGGAGGCCGCCCCCTACGTGCGGGTGATGGCTACCGGCCGGTCGGATTACCCCAACCAGATAAACAACGTGCTCTGCTTCCCCGGGCTCTTCCGCGGGCTTCTGGACTGCTC
>Ga0172377_10005715_pt1 | contig 12797 bp, 12 predicted proteins | sample Pumphouse3metaG_FD_119749 | JGI IMG/M metagenome (GOLD analysis project Ga0172377, IMG submission 119749) | Leachate microbial communities from a municipal landfill in Southern Ontario, Canada - Pumphouse #3 metaG | ecosystem: Engineered > Solid waste > Landfill > Unclassified | place: Canada... | reverse complement strand
TTAGGATAAAGGTATTTCTTGTTTTAAATAAATAAATAAAGGAACATAACAGAATTTAATAAGTAATGTAATTTCTGTATCTGGTGCTGTTGTTTTTTAAAAATTAACAGAGATGTATAATATTATTACAAAGCCTTTGAGACTTATTTATATATATTAAAGTATCAAAAATAAGAATAATGGAGATCATATGCAAAATAAAAAACTTTTTATAGCTTTGATATCTATTATAATAATATGTGCAATAGCAGGTCTTGTAATTTTCTTTTATACTCATTTTGGTGCAAAAGGAGAAGCACCGGCTGTTAAACTTGAGATATATGATGGCCCTGATTATTCAGAATCTGATAATATGTGCTACTATCGCGTAGAGGCTATATTTAGCGGCACTCCTGAACCTGAAATCAAGTTTAATGAAGATGATAATATTAATCTCCTCGCTGATGATAAGGCAGAAGTTGGAGTAGAGGCCGGTGACTCCTATACTCTGGTAGCTACTGCCACCAATCCAGCCGGTACAGCAACTGCTTCTATTACGCTTTCCGGTGAGTGTGGGAAGGAAGTTACTGAAGAAGAAGCGGAAACCGAAGAAGAAGAGAAAGAAACTGAAAAGAAAATTGAAGAGAAGCCAGAAGAAAAGGAAAAAGAAGAAGTTTCAGGAACGGCTCCTACAATAGCCCTTGAAATATATGAAGGGCCAACACCTGCTGATAGTTTATGTTATTACAGGGTAAAAGCTACAGTTACCGGAACACCTGCTCCAACAGTTACCTGGAGCAAGGATGATAGCCATGGAGCATGGGGAACAAAAAAAGCCCAGGTAAATCTCAGAAGCCCTGGTGAAACATATACACTTACCGCTACAGCTACAAATTCAGCGGGTTCTGCTACTGCATCAATTACGCTCAACTGGGGATGTCCTGTACCCGAGGAAGAGGAAGAGGAGGAAGAAGAGGAAGAAGAGGAAGAAGTAACACTTAATGTAGTAAGAAATGAAACAGGAACCATATCTACTAGTGGTCAGAAAACTAATTCTTTTGTTTTTGTTGGGGATGATGATTTTGAGGGAAGCGAAGCCGGTTACATTAGTTTTGATATTTCCAGACTGACGGGAGTAGAAGTTCAGTCCGCAAGATTACAAATGACTTCACCTACCAGGAGAGGCGATATATCAGGATTTGGTTATTTTAGAATTGGAACGATAGAGTATGGGACAGGACCACTTAAAATATCATATAGAAGTATTCCGGCATCTATGTTAATTCAATTTCCAAATTCGACCACTAATGTAAATTATAGTGATGATAATTTGAAGAATGCAGTGCAGGATAAAATTGATGAAGGAAACTCGAGATTTCAGTTAGTAATATACTGGTCAAATCCAGGTTCTAACGGAAATGGGCAATATGATGACTTAGGATACTTGCCAGAAAATATACATTTAATAATTGAATATACGGAGTAATTAATTAACATTTCCTTTTCATGGCGGGAACAAATTATCATACAATTTGTTTGCACAAGCAGGATTTTGTTATTGTAAATATAACCTGGAATATAATCTATAAAAGGAGTTTGAGGTGCATTTGTTAAGCAGGCTAAAGTTGCCGATACTGGCGTTTGTTTTACTATTTTTTCTTTTTAGTGTTAGTTTAATAAATTCCTGCGGGATAGCCGGAACTCCGGAAGGGGGAAAGCAGGCAGAGGCTTCTGCTGGAATAAAAGAGGAAGGCAAGACAGCAGAGGTACTCTCGGAAGAACCTTCTGGAGGAGAAGAGAAAGGAAAGGAAATAAAAGAAGCTCTGAAAATAGAAAGCCCGGCTTTTAATAATGAAGGGATGATTCCATTAAAATACACCTGTGATGGTGAGAATATAAATCCACCCCTTGTCATCACGGGGATTCCGGAAAATACAAAAAGCCTTGTTTTAATTGTTGAAGACCCCGATGCACCTGCCGGAACATGGATTCATTGGACAGTATGGAATATTAACCCCGCAACAAATGAAATACCTGAAAATAGCGTTCCGCAGGGAGCAGTTGAGGGAATTACAGATTTCGGATCTCCCGGATACGGGGGACCCTGTCCACCCTCAGGAAAGCACCGCTACTTTTTTAAACTTTATTCACTTGATATTACCCTTGATCTTGCACCTTCGGCAACGGTTGAAGATATAGAAGAAGCTATACAGGGACATATAATAGAGAGTGCTGAATTGATGGGAACATACGAAAGAAGTTAAAACTTACACTGGTCGTAGAAGTTGTAAAAATGTTTTAATATTTTCGTATGGCTTAAGGTGGTATTTTATATATGTTTCTATTTACCCTGTCTTTTTGTTTACCTGTCTTATTTATATTTCCGCTTTATCTTTATTATTTCTGAACATAAGAGGCAGGGCAAGGGAATTCGCCTCGAGAAAATCTTTATCTATCAAAATATTTTTTGTACTGCCATCAAAAATAATTCTGCCCTTATTTAATATAATAGTCCTGTCAGAAAATTCATATGCAAGGTCTAAATCATGAGTGGCTATGATTATTGTTTTTTCTAATCCTTTTATTAATTCTATGAAACTCTCTCTGTTTTTAGGGTCTAAATTGCTGGTCGGTTCATCTAAAAATAATAATTCAGGTTTATACGACAGCACTGTTGCAAGCGCTACAAGTTTTTTTTCGCCGAAACTTAAAAAGTGGGGAATGCTATTTTCAACGCCATAAAGGTTTACAGCAGCAAGGCTTTCACTAACTGTTTTTTTTATAAATTCTTTATCCTGCGCTCTCGGGTCTTTCTTTTTATTTAAATAATTAATAAGGCCAAAAGCCACATCATCAAAGACAGTAGTTGAAAAAAGCTGGTCATTTGGGTCCTGGAAAACAAATCCTATTTTTTCTCTTAAATCATAAATATTCTTCTCATTTATGATTTTTCCTGAAATAAAGATTTCTCCGCTTCTATTTTTTTCCTCTGAAAGACCTGCTAAATTCAGGAGCAGAGTAGATTTCCCGGCCCCATTTGGCCCTATTATAGAAATTTTTTCTCCTCTCGCAACAGTAAAACTAACATCAGCCAGCGCTTCTTTATATGCTCTGGTTGTTTCATTTCTGTTATTTACTCTGTCTGCCTGTATATATTTATAGCCAAGGTTTTTGACTTCAATTATTACATTGTTATTCATTGTAAGTTTTTTAAAATTTATAAATTTTTAATATTCATTATCTTTTGATAGATTATAACTTTAAAAATAACATTAATAATGATGCCAGTTAATAACAACCAGTTAGCCCGGCATAATTAAATCATCATGCCAGAATTGTCATCAGACTGGTATCAGGCCAGTATCTTTAAAAATTCTATTGTTTTAATAGATAATGTAATTAGGACAAAGCATGAGGTCAAAGACCAATTCAGTTTTTTTGTGCTAGAATTTTTTTCTATAGAATAAAAGTTACCATCAAAGCCTCTTGATTCCATTGACTTATATACATTTTCTGCTCTGTCAAGCGATTTAATCAATAGATTTCCTGAAAGAAATGCCAGCTTTTTATTAAAAGTCCTGTAAGATTTCTGGAAAATTCTGCTTTTGATTGCAAGCTGGCCTGTGTATAACTCTTCCTTGATTAAAAATAAGTACCTGTACATTACAAAAATAATGGTTACAAGTATAGCCGGGACATGCATTTTTCTCAGTCCGTTTAAAAGTTCGATATCTGATGTTGAAATAACCAGAGAAGATAGTATTAGAATTGAGATAAATGATTTTAAAATAACTGTCAGGAATACTGTAATACCATTATCTGTAATTGTTATATTAATAAAATTAATATTTAATCTAAATAATGCATTCCCCCTGCTGGTAAATGGGATAAATATTGAAATAAAAAGAGGGAATAAAAAAATCAGAAATGTTCTCTTCATTAAAAGTGGAAAATTGGCCTTAAAAGCAATGGCAATTAAAATGCTTAAAATAAAATAAAGTAAAAAAATATAATAATGGCCTTCAGGTGTACTTATAAGAAAAAAGAGGCTCACAAGGGTTATTATTATCTTTGCTCTTACGTTTAAATTAAAATCATTATATATTTTTACTATCTTACCAGGCATTTAAACTCTTTTCCATCTTTACTCTTTTTAATTTTATTTTTGATACTTTTTAAAATTCTATCTCTTTTTTACATTTATTTTCTAATGCCAGTTATTTTCCAATACCATTTAAAACCTGTCTATCTTTTTACTTTTATTTACTTTTGTTTTTTGATGTTGCTCTGTAAATCAAAAAAACAATCCCGAAGATTGCAAGGATTATAAAAACTCCTGATAAGCCTGCAAGTGGCCCCTGCCATAAAGGGCTTCTGACAGCATCAATTTTATAGTCAGGAATTAAAAAAATATTGTCATTTACAATATTCTGTGCTTTTTCTATAAATCCAAAGTCTTCTGCGACTTTTTCAAGTCCATCAGGATGAGATGAAGCAAAAGGAGAAATAAAAACTGCGATTACTATAGATAAAATTATTCCGGCTATGACAGATATTTTAATTTCCTTTTCTTTCATAGTTAAAGGCTCCTTTCACCGGTTATTTCGCTGGTTAAAATCAGCTCCGGTCTTATTCTATCAACAAAAGCAATAATTGCTGTAGTAATAACGGCTTCACCTATTCCTATTATCATGTGGACAATAACCATAGCTTTTATAGTAATCCCCATTTCATATATACCTGAGATGCCAATTTCAAGTGCAGCAAAGAATGATGCCAGAACCACAGAAAACCAGGAGGCAGCAGCTACTGCAATGTAAAAGTTAGTCCTGGATTTAGATTTAGATATCTTCCGGATAAGATAATAAACTAAATATGAGCTAAATGTTCCGATTATTGCTATATTGAATATATTTGCGCCGAGGGCGGTTAAGCCTCCATCATTAAATATGAGTGCCTGAACGATTAATACCACGCTCAGTATTATTGAGCCACCACAGGGCCCTACTACAATTGAGGACAGAGCTCCGCCAAGAAGGTGCCCTGAAGTTCCTCCCGGTATAGAAAAGTTAATCATCTGGAGGGCAAAAATAAGGGCTGCCAGTACCCCCATTATTGCTATAGTTTTTGATTTAAAAATCTTTTTTACCCTGTAGATGCAGGCTCCAAGTCCCCCTGCAGAAACTACGCCTGTTGTAATTGCTGTTTTTAAGTCTATGAATCCATCGGGAATATGCATACTACCTCCATGCTATAGTGTTATTATTTTAATGAAAAGTAACACGATAGAATAAATTTGTCAATTAAGATTATTAAGATATTTCATCATTAAATACTTTAACACGCTGGATATCTTTAGCTAATGTGCTTTTAAGTCAGGCTAACATGGAAAAAACGAGAGATTGAGGCATTCCTGTAGATGGAGATGGCAGGGCAGGAGTTTTAAGTGTCAGGTTAGCAGGGAGAAAATACTGTTATTCTGTGTTATGCCGATAACTGGAGGGCATGGACAATTGGAACCTGGTTGCCTGTCATACGCCGCTTGCCAGACAAAGTTATACTGGTAGCGCATAGGGGATTTGAACCCCTGTTTTAGCCGTGAGAGGGCTACGTCCTGACCACTAGACGAATGCGCCACATCTTAATTATTTATTAATTGTCTGTCTGTGATTACTTATTGTACTTCTGGATTTTATCTGTATTATACTTTTTTGTAAATACCGGAACTGCTAATAGCATGTTGTTTACCAGTAAGTAATATTGCTCCTGTTATTTACCACTAATATTGTTACACTATAATTTATCAGCAAAAATATTACTGGTGGAAAGAATTCCGTCTATAGGAAGGGAAGAACAAAGCCACATGATAGCGAAAGAAACAGTAAATAGATGGTAAAATATAATTTTTGTAGAAAATAAATTCTCCAGTGGTATAATTATTAGAATTTTAAAGGGCTGTCAGATAACAAATACAGGTAATAGATAATAAATAATAGATAGAAAATTCTAAAGAAAATTCTAAAAAATGTTAAAATTATAAATAATTGAAAATTAGTATAATAAGGAGGACAGACAGATGCCTTTAGTACCAATGAAACAAGTGCTGGATGAAGCCATTAAAGGTGGTTATGGGGTGGGGGCCTATAATGTTAACAATATGGAGCAGATTCAGGGCATAATGAGAGCTGCGAGCGAAACAAAATCACCTGTTATAATACAGGCAAGCAGGGGGGCTTTAAAATACACTAATATGGTATACATAAAACACCTTGCTGCAGCAGCAGTTGAAGATAATCCTGATATACCAATTGTACTGCACCTTGACCATGGCAATAGTCTTGAAACCTGTAAGGAGGCAATAGCACTGGGATTTACCTCGGTCATGATAGACGGGTCATTGAAAGAGGATTCAAAAACACCAACCACGTTTGAAGAGAATGTTTCAGTAACCAGATCAGTTGTTGAATATGCGCATAAATTTGGAGTAACAGTCGAGGGTGAACTCGGAACACTTGGTGGTATAGAAGATGGTGTTGGTTCAGGCAAAGTTAAGTTAACTGACCCTGATGAAGCTGAGAAGTTTGTAAAACTTACCGGAGTTGATGCACTTGCCCTTGCTATTGGAACAAGTCATGGGGCATACAAGTTTAAAGCAGAACCAAAACTGGCAATGGACATTATAGATGAGGTAGTAAAAAGAATTCCTGGAGTGCCGCTGGTTATGCACGGATCATCGTCAGTTCCACAGGAATTAATTGAAATAATTAATAAATATGGGGGCAAACTGGAAAAAACCATGGGTGTTCCAATAGAAAGCATTAAGGAAGCCATAAAAAGGGGAATCAGAAAGATTAATGTGGACACTGATGGGAGACTTGCTATGACAGGTGCTGTAAGGAAATATTTAAGTGAGAATCCTGCTGCTTTTGACCCGAGGGATTATTTTGGTGCTGCAAGGGAAGCTGTTTATCAGACGGTTAAAGGAAAAATGATTGATTTTGGGACTGCCGGACATGCTGGCGATTACGAACCATTAACCCTCGAAGACATGAAAGCAATATATAACAAGTAGATATAACAAGTAGACATATATAAATAATGTCCTGTCAAAATAATATCATGTCCCTGCGGTATTAGTGTATATAAATAAAAAATAGTATAAAGTGACATGTAAATAATAGCCAGCAATAACTGGATTATACTTACAGTGTTTAATAGAGTTTTTTATTCTTTCATGGAATAAAATGATTAATTCTTTAATTCACATTGGCACTTCCGGGTGGAGTTATAATCACTGGTCTGGAAAGTTTTATCCTGAAGATGTAAAGAAAAACAGGTGGCTGGAATATTATTCAAAAGAGTTTGATACTGTTGAAATAAACAGCAGCTTTTACCATCTGCCAGAAATCCAGACTTTTATTAACTGGAGGAATAATACAGGAGAAAAATTTATTTTTTCTATAAAAGCTTCCAGATATATTACCCATATAAAAAGGCTTGTAAACTGTAACGAGCCACTTGAACGCTTATTTAAAGCTGCAGAAGGATTGGAAGAAAAAAGAGGTCCGTTTTTGTTCCAACTTCCTCCCGGCCTAAAAAAAGATAAGTCGGTACTTAAAAATTTTCTGGAGACACTTCCGCAAAATTATAAGTATGCATTTGAGTTCAGAAATGAGAGCTGGTTTACAGAGGAAATATATAAGCTACTTGAAGATTTCGGGTGCGCTATTGTGATTTCATCGGCACCCTGCTTTCCATATGTAGAAAAAATTACAGCAGATTTCTGTTATATAAGGATGCATGGTTCAGCCAGTCTTTATAGCTCCTGCTATTCAGAAGATGAGCTTAAAAAAATTTCTGTATTGATTAAAAATAATTTAAAAAACAATATTGAAAATTATGTCTACTTTAATAATGATACGGAGGCTTTTGCTGTCGATAATGCCAGAACATTAATAAAGATGGTTTCATGATTACATAACTATAATATTTTATAATTGTAAAATGTAAAATTTAACAATGTAAAATAGTAAAACTGGATTATTTTTAAGCAGAACAAAGATAGAAATGGATATTTTTTTATTATATCAATATATAATTACAGCAATTCTTTTATTAGTGCTGTTAAATTATCTTCTTAATAATATCCTTTTTAAGGATTCTTCAAGATTTAAACTTCCACAACATATAATTAATAATAGTCCTCTCATATCAGTACTTATTCCTGCAAGAAATGAAGAAGAAAATATAAAAAAATGCTTATTATCACTTACAAAGCAGGATTATAAAAATATTGAGATAATAGTGCTTAATGATAACTCCACTGATAACACCGGTAAGATAGTGGCAGAGCTTTCTAAGAAAGACAGCAGAATTAAACTATATAATGGTAAAAAACTTAAAAAAGGCTGGATGGGTAAAAACTATGCTTGCCATCAACTCGCTGGATATGCAAGGGGAGATTATCTATTGTTTACTGATGCGGATACCATTCATTTCCCTGATTCTATATCCAGTGCGCTGGCATGCCTTTTAAATTATAAACTGGGAGCCCTTTCTGTATTTGCAAAACAGATAATGGTTACTATACATGAGAGAATGATAGTGCCATTTGGAAGTTATATGATACTATGTTTTTTACCACTTTTTCTTGTAGAGAGATCAAAAAATCCACTTTTCTGTGCGGCAATAGGGCAATTCATGCTTTTTAAGAAAGATGTGTATGAAAAAATTGGAGGGCATGAATCTATTAAAAGTGAGGTGTTGGAGGACATAAAAATATCCAAACGCGTAAAAAAATATGGATATAAATTTATGATTTTTGATGGTCGGAATAATTTATATTGCAGGATGTATAAGAATTTTTCAGAAGTAGTAAGAGGGTATTCAAAGGTTCTATTTGCTGCTTTTGATTATAAAATTTATGCGGTATTAATTGTTTTAGTCCTTTTCCCGGCAGTTTTTTTATTCCCTTTTATAATGTTTCCTCTGGGAATAATATTTGAATGGCCAACAATAATAATGAGGTTGGTAATTTTACAGGTGACTATTATCCTGTTGACTAAAATAATTTTTTCCATAAGATTTAAGTGTAAAGCTGCAGATATATTACTTTACCCTTTTTCTATTGTGTATCTAATGTTGATTGCAATAAATTCAATATGCAGTGCTCTGATAGGTGAAGGTGTAAGCTGGAAAGGCAGAATATATGATGTAAGGAATAAAGATGAAGTGATTCTTGTTAATGACAGTGATTATGAATAATTATCTAATCTTTGGCGTAAACAGATCTTTTAAAGTTTTCTCTTTTCTGAATTTGAAGTTAATTCCAATTGCAATTGAATGGTTAATATATTTAGGAACAATTATTATTAAAAGCAGACTTACCATAACAAGGTAAATTAAAGTGTTTTTGATCATGCATAAAAATATGCCAGAAAAAGTAATTGACAGGATAACTGCCCATATCATATTCCTTATAAAAAATAACGAAAAAAGCATGCTAATTCCATAAGCTATAATTGCATAAGGGCTGATTGCAAACAATAGGCCTATTGTGGCAGCCAGTCCCTTTCCGCCTGATAATTTCAGGTAAGGAGAGTAATTATGTCCAGCCACAGCAGCACATCCTGCGATTATAGCTGCGATCTCTATTCCGGTGATTTTCAGGACCATAAAATAGGGAAGAAAACCCTTGAGCAAATCCAGTGCAATTCCGACAGCTCCCCAGTATTTCGAAATGTTAAATACAAGATTCCAACCGCCAGGATTTCCATCTCCGATTTCTCTTAAATCCTTGTTGCTGTGAATTTTTGCAATGATATTGCAGAATGGTATTGAACCTATAAGATAAGAGAGTATTACAAATAAAATAATTCTTATTATTTCTGTAATTTCCATGTTTATAATAATTAAATTATTATATAGATAATAACTTTATCATGTATTTGCTGTTATTTTAAGGTTATTTTAGATTATTTTAGAAATTAGTTTAAAAAATAAAATATAAGCCTCCCCCATTAGTGGAATAAGTATTAATGGTTTTATTTAACAAAAGAAGCTATAATTTTTTTATTTTTATAATAATAAGAAACTTATTATAGCAATAAAAATGATAATAGGGGTATAAGAATGAATAGCAGATCAAAGACTCGTTTTACGCCGGCTGTTACCGCAATTATTATATTTGGCATTATCAGTATGCTGGGGGATATGGTCTATGAATCTGCGCGCAGCGCTAACAGCCAGTATTTTAATCTGCTGGGCATAAGTGCAGCGACAGTCGGGCTGGTCTTTGGTATTGGAGAGTTCCTCGGATATTTTTTGAGATTAATTGCCGGTATTCTGTCAGATAAAAGCGGTAAATACTGGCTTTTTATATTTTTAGGTTACGGCATGCTGCTTGCAGTCCCGTTAATTGGTTTTACCAGGAACTGGAATATTATAGTTGTCCTTATTCTTATAGAACGAATTGGAAAATCCCTTCGTAATCCAGCAAGAGATACAATTCTGTCAGGAGTTGCGGAAAATCAGGTTGGTGTTGGATTTGCTTTTGGAATCCAGGAGGCACTTGACCAGGTTGGTGCCTTTGTTGGCCCTTTAATTTTTACACTCGTTTTTTACCTGGCTGAAAAAAATGGAGTTGCTCAATATCAGACAGGCTACAAAATACTCTTTATCCCATTTGTTCTGCTTATATTCTTTTTATTCTATGCGTGGCGCAGAATTGAAAGGGATAAGCTAATTCCTGATAGCACAAAAAGAGAATTTCATTCCGAACATCTCAAACCGGTGTTCTGGATTTATACAGCTTTTACTTTCTTCTGCACGCTCGGATTTGTAAATTTCAGCCTGATTGGTTATCACCTTAAGGATAATAACCTTATGTCTGATGGAAATATTACACTGCTTTACTCAGTTGCTATGTTTGTTGATGCCATAGCTGCTCTTATTATCGGTAAAGCATATGACCATATAAAAAAGAGAACCGGAATGGAAAAAGGAGGGCTTCTTGTCCTGGTTATCATTCCTCTCCTGTCACTGTTGCTTCCGTTTCTGACACTAAGAAACACGGTAATGCCGATTATTATTGGTATGGTTATCTTTGGCATCGTTATAGGAACCCACGAAACTATTATGCGTTCGGCTATTGCAGATATTGCGCCTTTTAGTAAACGTGGGACCGGTTACGGTATTTTCAATACAAGCTATGGTCTTGCACTTCTTGGCGGAGCGGCACTGATGGGATGGCTGTATGATCTGGATCGTATTGGAATAATTATTGTTTTTACATGTGCCACTCAGGTGATAGCTCTTCTGTTGTATTTAAAAATGAATCGTATGGTAAGAGTGAGCAATCAATAAAGAGTAGTTGATAAAGAGTCTTCAGGAAAGAGCCATCAGGAAAATTAATAATTAATGCGGTGATTATAATAATTAAAATAGTCCTATTCACCTTTACTTGAAAGAACAATATTCTCCTTAGTAAGTAGCCGCAGGAGAAAACAAACAACTATAAACAGTAGCAATGCACCACCGAGGTACCATAAGCAAAAAGTCCAGGAAGAAAGATTTATTTTTCCTGCAGCTACCCCCAGAGGGACTCCCATCATTAAACCAAATCCAATTACAAAGGAGGGGACTATAGCCAGGTCCGGATTGTTTGCCAGATTTAAGAGCATAATTATAAGAAGCAACCCAAAAAAGAGCAAAGGATTGATAAGAAGGCCTGTAAGCAGTGCAGGAGCCGGGAATATCATATTTCCTGTGGCCGGTTTAATTGTAAAAAGATTAACTGCAAATAAAACTACTGTTGTTGAAATAGTAGAAAAAATAAAGGCAGGTAAAAATATTGCCAGACTTTTACCCATCCAGATTTGTACTGGAGAGAGGGGAGTGGCCAGTAAAGATTCAATATTACCATTTACTTTCTCTTTAATTACAGGCAGGCTGGCAAATGCCCATATAAAAGTTATAAAGATAGAAAATGATATAAAATAAATAATAAGACTTATTATCACTTCAAGGAGGGGCCTGGCGATTATTTGTGAAAGCCATTCCTGCCTCTTTAAAGAGATACAGGCGATTACAGAAACTGCAATGGTAATTATTAAAAATGCAATAGCTATGATTAAAAAGGCATTTGTCTTCTGGAGTTCTTTTAGGTCCCGATTAAAAATGATAATAATCTTTTTCAAGTAACACTCCTTATTCAACACTCCTTATTCTAACCTGATAAAACTATATTCTCATTTGTAAGGCGACGAAGTAGAGGTATTGTAATAATAAAAATAATAGCAGCTATCCCCAGATTTGCTGCTGTAAAAGACCATGAATTAACATCAAGAATATTTTGCATTGCCAGGTTAATTGAAAGGGATACAATAACCGGTAAAAAAATGTTGGCTATGACATCTGCACTGGCCGGTTTTCCGGTCAGCCCGATAAGATGGGTCATTAGACTGAGACAGAAATATATAAGCGGCGCAGCCAGAAAGCTGCTTAATGCTATCCATGGATTGATAAGAAAACCTGTCCCGGGAATGAAGTATATGTAGTTTAGAATGATTAGAACGATGAGCGTAAAAGCCTCTCCAAAAATTAATGCAGGTATAAATATTGCAAGACTCTTTCCCAGCCAGATATCTTTTGCTGTTAAGGGAGCAGCAAGAAGCGACGCTATAATACCACGGGACTTTTCTCTTGTTAGAGATTTGAAAGCGAACGAATTAAAATATATTCCTATAGTTATTAGCGAAGTAGAGTACACAATCACACCAAGATAACGTTCAAGTATTAATTTATCCGGCTGCTCTTTA
>Ga0172377_10005712_pt1 | contig 12801 bp, 5 predicted proteins | sample Pumphouse3metaG_FD_119749 | JGI IMG/M metagenome (GOLD analysis project Ga0172377, IMG submission 119749) | Leachate microbial communities from a municipal landfill in Southern Ontario, Canada - Pumphouse #3 metaG | ecosystem: Engineered > Solid waste > Landfill > Unclassified | place: Canada... | reverse complement strand
AAGTTTTCATCTTCGGATAACTTTGTATAAACGCCGGTAACTTTATTTAAAGAATACCAAGCCAAAAATTCATAACCAGGTTTGGTGTTAACATTTAATGTAAATTGAGTATTGTAGTCATAATAGTTGGAAGTCAATCCACTTATAATTCCTGCCTCATCAATATTCATTAATAAATTAACAGGATATTCGGTATATCTAAATACTGCCATAATAGTTACATTTTCCGTGATTTCAAAACTCAAACTTGTAGAATGTGCAACAGGTATTCCATTTACCAACCAGTTAGAGAAAGTATAATATTCTTCTAAGGGGTTAGCATTCCTCAATTCTAGAATACTTCGAACATTATATTCATAATTTGCCTGAATCCTTTCACTAAATTTGAGTACTGTATCATTATAAATAAACTCATAATCGCCAAAATTTTCATCATTTATTGCGAAAGTTACAGTTGCTTTCTCTAATTTGAAGTAACCAACTATTTCTATATTACAATGAATAGCATTTATTTCACCTGTGCCATTGATGTTATTAAACACAAAGTCTACTCCACTTGTTAGTGTATTTGTACGCATTTCCCAGTAATCAAACACATACCACATAGGAGCAACAGCACTAAAATCGATATCTTCATTGATTGAATAACCTGATGGTCGAGTTTGGACAAAACAGTTATTACCCAAAGTATATGTATTGTCATTACCCGAAGAAATTGCAAAAAATGTTACTGTATAATTTATTGCTTGGAAATTTGCTGTAAAAATTTTGTTATCTACTACTAAATACTTTATAGTTTCATTAGTCCCCATTTCCAAATCATTTTCATCAGTCCAGTTGACAAAGTAATATCCGGCGTTTGGCGTTGCCCTTACTTGAAACATTGTACCATAAGAAATTTGATAATCTGTAGCACCTATACTTAATGAGCCCTCTGTTGAATTTGTGTCAACAAGAGTAATAGTATAAACATTAATTGAAACTATTGCTACACAATACAAATTGTATGATGTACCAATCCTACTAAGAGTTAAGTCGGTAATATCTGCACTTTCATCCTTTTGGTCAGTGTTGTAAGTAATATCCCATTTTTCAAAATGATAGCCTTCCTGAATATTTTGAACAGTAATACTCCAAGAGCCATCAAATGCTACATTTCTAGATAAACCTTCACCACTTGGTGTAACAAATGCTACATTTCCTACCGAAGCATTGTTGATACTAATCAAAATAGTATAATAATTTTTCTTTAAATGTGCTATTGCAGTAAAATTTGGACTTTCATAATCTGCCACAGTAAATATGCTGACTGAACCCAAAGTTACTTCTTCCCCACCATTCACGCTAATTGTCCAATAATCTAGGGAATAATTACTGTCTATATTATTTGCGAATAATGAAATTACATTACCATAATGCACCGTACTGATTGTACTTCCACTAATTTCATTAGAATCATCAATTTTATAAGCAACATCACCTAAGTCAGTTTGCCCAGCAGAAAGAGAACAATTAAAATTAAATTCTTTTGGTGTAAAACTAACCAAAACTATTATGCCACCCTCAACAGCAAATTCATAAGTTTCTGCCACATATGTATTACTACTACCATCAAGTAAAGTAGTGGAATTTACATTCCAAGTACTTACTTCATATCCAGCGACAGGTGTAACCTCTACTATAACAATAGCACCTATCTTTGCTTCTGCGATATTACCAGTAGCATAATCGAATTCTGTCCAGTCCACATTACCCAAAGTTCCATATTGAGAAACTTTCACATTTACACTACCATAATTTATATCATTTGGATTAAATGATACTGTATAAAGTTTATAAACAAATTCCGCTTCAAAGGTCATATCACTAGCCACATAATATGGAATAGTATTTAATGAACTATCAGGAGTATGCATTGCCGTTCCATCGGTGGAATTGTCCACGGCTGTATTTCCTCTTACCGAATAATACCAGTCATCAAATTCATAAATATGATTTTCAGCAGTTTCCAAAGGTTCTGCATTTATATAAAAACTTTTACCTTGTTCAATTACAAAATTTGTTGCATTAAGTACAACAGGTTTTGCATTTGCCAAAGCACTTATAGTTGGATTTGAAATATCTTTATATCCAGTAAAATATGTTTGTGCTATGGTTTCCGGGGTATCCAAATCGGTAGCACTCAAATCAAGAGTAATTTTTGATAACTGATTAACTCTTGTCAACATAGGATAGCCACTATTCAAAATATTTGAAATTTTCCAAATAGTATTAGGTACATCACCTCGAATATAATTTTCTATCACACCGTTTTCAAGTTGCTTTACACTCCAATACTGGTCAGTATAAATTCCCTTGTCTTTCATTACTTCACGGGTTGGTTCACTTGTTCCAGCAGTGCTACCATCATTAGCCGAAGTATTTAATAACAAATAAAAATTAGTCCTATATCTCGCAACAGAAATGCTTGATACATTTCCTACAATTCCACCAACATTTGTTGTATTACCTTCCTTGTCTGCTACACAAACTGAATAACAATTTTTTATAGCGGCAGTAGAACCTTCGCAAATTGCAATACCTGCAATACCACCCGTACCACCTGCTGAATTTGTACTATATACATCTGTCCCGTCAATACCTGCAATTTCACTAGAAGTAGTATAAGAATTGTAAATACAAGCATTGTCAGATATTGAACCTACCAAACCACCCGTATACACTCTACCCTGTACAAAACTAGCACTATAACATTCCTGTATAACAGCACTGGAAACAGCATCGCCAACACTTGCACCGCTAGGATATATAATCATTACATTCAAATCTCCAACGACATTACCAGCGATTGCACCAGTATAGTAAGCGTTTGTAACAATGTTACCATCTTTTATTCCAAACAATTTTAACACAGGAGCGTAATTTACAGTATTGTATGTTGTATAAGCGACTGTACCAAATAATCCAGCACTTGTAATAGTTGATGTTTCACTCATACTCGTATTATTTATCGTCAAGCCATAAATTGAATAACCATTTCCATTAAAAATACCAGAAAACGGTATGTATGCAACTTCTTCTTCATCATAGCCTAATGCACCTATGGGTTGCCAGTTATAAGCAGATAAATCAATATGATTTGTTAGTTCATAACTAGCCGTAGCATAATCCATACTTCTAACAACATCTACATAATATGCTAGTTTAATTAAATCATCAGCACTGTTGATTTTATAAGGGTTGGTGCTTCTATCATAAGCACCTCCATTAACCGTATCAAAACTATCCGTTGTAGAATAATTTTCCAAAGGATTAATTAATAGCGTATCAGCGTAAACCTTTTGTATTTGACTATTCAAAAATGAGAACCCCATTGTTCCAAACAAAACAAATAGAGAGACAGCGATTGATACCGCTATCCACCCCCATAATTTTGTATTATTTTTGCACGCTATTTGCATTTTCCCCTCCTACCGCATACTTAACTAATTAGTGTATTAAGTATATATAGAAATACTACATTTGTTTTTTTAATGGAAATCTCACTTCCAGATTTGCATTTTGAACATATCCCAAATACTCAGGAGCAAATCTTTTACCATTAATTTTGAAGCCATCACCGTGAAAATCACTGCCTCCTGTTTTGATTAATCGATTTTTATCACAAAAATCGCTCATCCATTCGCATTCGGCTAATGAAAACTTTTTGTGGATACATTCAAAGCCATCTAATATATCTAATTTATTAACATCTCTTATCAATTCCTTTGGATTGCCAACATTATAAACATTAAATGGGTGTGCAAAAGAACAAATTCCTCCTGCTTCGTGAACTCTATTGCAAGCCTCCTCAATAGATGGAGTTTGATTTATTATATCATAGCAATAAAATAATGAGCCAGGTTTGACAACATGGTCGCGATAAAAATTATCGCCTGTGCCTATACCAAAATGCTGAAACATTGCTTGATTTTGAGGATATTTTACCAAATCATAAAAGAAAGTTTTGTGTGCAGTTCTATATATTGGGTCAAACTGCAAACCTTCTGTAAATTTAAAACCAAGTCTGGTAGCATTTTCTTTGAGCGTTTCAATTCTTTTTTCTTCCAAGGCAAATTGATAATCAAGATTTAAAACATCCCATTTTGCCAAGGTGTCCAAATCAAAATCATAAGCAAGTATTTCGTATTTATTGCCTTCAAATATAACTGCAATTTCACAACCATTGATTATTTTTCCGCAAAAACAATTTTTACTCGTGCCTTTCCCCATTTCTCTCAATTCAAAGTTGGCGTCCAACAAATCGTGGTCAGTAAAAGATAATACATCTAAGCCTCTCAATTCGGCAAAACGCAACAATTCTTTTACGGTATACATACCGTCAGAATATTGTGTATGTATATGTAAATCTATCAATTGACCATTTCGATATAGTTTATTGAACATAATTCCTCCCACATTTCTTCATTAGTATTTAGTTTTTATATTATAACAAACGATATAGAACCTGTTGCGCCTAGACTTTCCTGAACTTCCTCAATAGTAACTTCGGTAGCAACTCCTGAAACAATATTTACTTCAAAGTTTGTTTCCAGTTCAGTTGTCGCACCTTCATCTATACTAATTTTTACTTGATAGAATACAGGCAAGTAGAATTCTAATCTAAAATTACCCGCAGGTATTTCAACCAAATTATTTGTATCAAGTAACAATACAAATATAGATTCACCCGTAGTATCATTAATTAATTTTGCCAAACCACCATTTGCCAAAGCAACATTAGGGCCTTCCGACATAATGATGTTTACAGATTGTACAATTCGATATGTTAGCAAAACTTTTACACTACTTGCGTCTTGATTAATTGTAAATGAATATGAACTATCACTTCCAGTAAAAATTTGACTCGGTGTAGTAGAGTCATCTAAATATAACTCTACTTTATACAAGAGTACGATAATATTTGGTGTAGTATATACTTTTCTAGTTACAAAATTAAATTGTACAACATTACCATAACTACCACTTACCGACTGACTATCCGTACTTGTTTGCGACAAGGTTTTGGTTACACCTGCAACAGATAGTGTTATACCTTGGTCATTTAGGCTTTTGGTTACTCCATTTTCAGAATAGTTGTTAGTAGACATTACAACTGAATAAGTCCTCAAAGAATAATAAATGTAAACTGTCATATTTGCTTCAACCGTAACGACTGTTGAACCACTATTCATATAAGGACTTGCCCCTATGTTTGCAGTTAAGTAAGCACCAGTTGTACTGGTTTTGAAGCCTTTCAAAGTATGTCCTATATTTAGTGCTTCGGCATTTACAGTTACAGTAGAACCCTGAACATAAATATATGTATCTGTTCCTGCACTTATTTGGTCGCCACCGCTAACAAATGAACTTACATTCACAGTACTTACCGTAGAAGTGGTATTTTCATAATAACTTGTCAAAGTAAGTGTTTTACCAACATACTCAAACAACACTCTCACAGTGGAAATTGTATTTGAGGCAGTCAGTGTTGTACTGGTAGAGTTATAAATCGTATTAATTTTTTCGCTATTTTCAAAAATATTATTGTATGTCTGTTGTGCAAAATACGCACTTCCAGTCAAACCGCTTCTAATAGTTGTATATGTACTAGGACTTGCACCTACTGCCACATCAACAGATTTGATTCCATATCGTTTGTATATATTATCTGTATTTGTAATCGCAACAGATAGTCCAGTCAACAAAGAATAATAATTTCCGCTTGTAATTGCACCACTTGTGGTTGCCACACCCGCATCAAAATTTATTACACTTCCACTTGAATATAATTGTGCTTTGACATTTACATTCAAAGGAATATATTCATATTTGATTGTATAAACTGGGTTGTCTGAGCCCAAAGTGAATGTATAACTATATACACCACTAGTTATAGTTGTAGTCAGTTGACTAGGAGTAGCATTAAATATTCCATTTAATCTATAACCATTCTTGTATAAAGGAATAAATGAAATGGTAATTTGAGAAGCATAATTTGTAGTTAAACTTACTGATGCCGAAGAATTTAATGCTATTGCACCTTCTGCTTTTGGTGTAGTTCCTACGGATATATCTACTTTACCAAACGAAATAGCAGTGTTTGCATCATTAACATCTTTCGTACCATTAAAGACACTATTTACTGTAACCGTATAATCAACCATATCAAAATACGCTGTCAAAGTAATATCATAATCTGTATTCAAAAATGTATAGCCACTAATAGTTTTTGTTCCATCATTACCTACATTAAATCCCGTACTATTACTAGTATAAGTTAATTGCCAGTGATTAAAGGTTCTCATATTTGCGTAAGCACCCATATTGTGAGATGAAATCAAACCATCAATATTATAGTTTACATATCCATTGCCTCCCGTTCCATTTGCAATGGCAGTAATAGTCGTACCACCACTACCGAGTTGAACGCTAGCGGTAGGCAAATATTGGTCAACAGGTGCTTCCACATTCATAGCAACATGTATATCAAAAATTCTTATAAATTGTGCTTGGAAGTACAAAACATTACTTGTACCAAAAGCACTTTTATCATTATTTACTGTAAATACATAAGTGATTCTATGATTGATATCATCCACATCTGGTGTATATTTCCAGTAATCCGAAGGAACAGTAGTATAAGTTCCACCCGAACTTCTTTTATAATTCATTGCAACAAACCCAATATAGTATTTACTTGTATCAATTACAATAGTAATATCCTGGTTTTCGTCATAAATATTAGCAAATTTATATCCCGTGTTTGAATAAGATAAAGTACCACCATTATATCCCGCACTAAACCCTGGGTAATAAGCCTCAATTGTAACCTGATAAATTTTTATAAATCTTGCTTCCAAGTAATAATAATCCTCTATCTCTCCTATATCAAAATCTTCAGTATCAGCTAACAAATCATCTGTAAAATACGCAGTTCCATCTAAGCCGATATTAAAGAAATACCAACCTACAAATCTATAAGTAGCATTTGCAAACGCACTAATGGATACTTCTGTACCTCTTGCACACAAACTTCCTACGGCACACTCACTTGGTAAAAATACTGTTGTATCATCATATGTATATTCATACGAACCACCGGCACTTAGGTTAGTAACCATACGAATTTGCATTTGTTTCATAAAAATTTGCAACATAGGAAAATAATTGTTTGCAACACGAGATAAAAACCAAATTCCACTTGGATCGGATACACTATAAATAGACCAGCCAGCGTCAGCATATAGATTGGTAGATATTCCTCTCATATCTTCATAATTGACTTGATATGTACCCAATTTAGTTGGCTCTGCCAAAGTATTGTTATCAGTTGAATTTGAGAAAAAACAACTATAAATATTGCCATTTGTACTGGTAGTAAAGCCCACTATTCCACCTGAATAATTTACAGTAGCCAAAGTACTACCTATATTGTAACTATTAAGGATTGTACAGCCTTCACCTGATATATAACCTACTAATCCACCGACATATAATTCACCAGTCAAACCAAAAGTATTATAACAATTATATAAAGAAGCGTTGCCGGTCATATATCCTACAATACCACCTACATATTGTATACCAGAAATACCGCATTCAGAATAACAAGCAGAAATAACAGCATTACCATCGACATATGATGCTATTCCGCCCACATATTTGTTCACTGTATTCCAAGTAGATTTTGTAACACCTAAATTACTAATATGTGAAGAATTGGACACATAACCAAAAACTCCTGCCAAACCAGAACTAGATTCTGCTAGATTTGTAACGACATATCCATCACCGTCAAAATTACCATAAAAAGGATGACTTGTACCGGCTTCCACATATAATCCGATTGGATTCCAAACTGTAATACCGCTCATATCTATATCATTTACCATTTGGAAATATAATCCCGTCATTGTTTCGCCAGACAAAACAGCGCTACTAATCTCCACCAAATTACTTGCCGTTTCCACTAAATAAGGTGAATAACTAGTACCACTACCACTCATAGTTGAAGAATATGCCATATTCATATCATTTGAAATTTGGTTATCAGTTTCAACTATTTCCACTATATTACCAAAACTATCCATAGTAGGCAAAGAAATATTTATTGCAGGGCGAACATCAAGAGTAACCGCTTGATTTGTAGTGCAAATTTCACCGTTATCGTTTAGATATGTAAACAAACCATTGCTGGTTTGAGAACGCAACCACATTCCATCATTGGAAGTTCTATAATTATTTGGTAAATTCCACAAACCACTACTAATTATAGTGGTTGCACTTTCCAAAGTATTAAAACTATTTACACGGTTACTTGGTGATGTATTTGTTACTTCAAAACCACCTACTTCATAAGCACTAGGCAACCAAACTTTATCACCAGTTACGATATCATTTGATGTAATAATTTGACCATCTATCGTATTTAAAGGAATGTTTTGTACCCCAGCAAGTTGTGAAATAACATCAGTATCTCCCGTAGTAACGATGATATTATCAAAATAATCATATCCTACTTTTGCTAAAAATTGAGGATAAAAAGTATTGTTTAAATAATCCCTTACTGCACTATCAAGATAACAAGTATCTGTGGAATTTAATTGCAAATTTGCAACGCTATTAAGTGCATAAAGAGTAACAATATTATTTTGTTTATAAACCACTAACCAGTCAATACCACCCAAATTAATTATTGTACTGGTATTGACTCCATCTGCACCGCCCAAAGCGACGCCATCATCAAATTTGTTTATGGCAGAATTTAGTTCTTTTACAATATCACTATTCCAACCATTACTATTTATTAAAGCAGAGGAATTTAAAATTAATGTATCTTCTGGATTTATTTTATTTTGATTATCAAAAAAGGAAAAACCAAGTATCAAAGATACCATACTTAAAATAGCAATAAAACAAGTCAAAGCCAACCTCAAACTTTTTTTGCTATACCCCCTAATTTGGTTCATATATTTCCTCCAACCTTTAATTAAGTGATAATCTTTATTATAAAGATATTGTATCACATTAAAACAAAAAATTACAAATGTTTTAAATAAAATAAAAATTTCGATAAATTAATTACCTTTTTCATCTAAATAGGTAGCCATAAAGTCCGCTGAATGAAAAATCGCTGCAATAGGAAATTTATAAAATGCTTCACTTAGAGAATAATTTCCGCCTTTTACTCTTGTATCAAATGCACCCATATGCCAGTTTATTGCCATAGCCTCCTCTCTGGTTAAACGCATAAAACCATTGATGATATATACAGATTTTTCACCGTGCCCGTAAGGTAACATATCCTCCACTGCATAAACAGGTTTTTGTATCCATTCCCCATCAACTTTAATATTACGCATTTCTACTTTGTATGTATCAACTTTACAAATATCGTGTAGCAATCCTATAATAGTTGCACTTTCCAAACTTATTACAGATTGCCAGTCATCACCATAATTCAATTCAAGTAGTTTTATAAATCTCTCATAAACATTTAAACTATGCAAACACAAACCGCCCTCAAAAGCCGAATGAAATTTGGTACTAGCAGGTGAAGTGAAAAAATCAGTTTTATTCAACCAGTCCAAAAATTCCTTTGCCCCTTCCCGTTTTACATTACTAGTAAAAACCTCTATAAATCTTTCTTCGTTTTCTTTAATCATAAAATTTCCTTTATCGACATACTACGACTAATTATTTAATGATATCTAATAAAACACCCATTTGTCAAATTTATTTACAAGAAATCAATAATTTTTTGATTAATAAAAACACAAAAAAAATAAAGCAGATTTTTTGCTTTATTTTATAACTATTTACCCTGAACTCTACCCAAATCTGTATTATCTTTTGACCTATTTTGTAATTCTTTTATAGGATTTTTATCCACTTCAAATCTATAATCTTCGCTATTACTTGTCAAATAATGTTCAATAACTTTATGACTAGGCACGCTAGAAATAGGTGAATTGACAGTTTTTTGATATCCAAAAAATTCATAATCACTAGGCAAACTATCCAGTGCAACAAATTCTTCTTTTTTACAGGTATTACGAACAGTATTTTTTAATATATCCCGAACATAATCGATATTTGATTCTAGTTTTAATAATTTTGGAAAATCACCGCCACAAGTAAAAACTTCTATCCAGTTTTTCTTTTCATATTTTTCCAACAAGCCACAAACTATACTCAAATGCGTTAGTTCTTCCTCAAAATGCTGCTGCCATATTTTTTTAATTTTTGGGTCACTTTCTGTTTGTATACAGGAATAATACAGATAACATTCTGTGTATTCGTGTGTCAGTAAATTTTCCAACCAAGTAACATTTGTATCCATCAAACTTCCATAACTGGACACATGTTGCTCTTCTACCATTGCAATTTCTTGATATAACTGACGCCCTAAATCATTTTGATAAAAACAGCCTATATTCATATAATAATTCATTGTTTGCTGTTCTGCCGCTGTAATTATACCGATATTAAGTTTTGTAGCCACTTCGGCAGTTGAATAATCTACATAGTGCCTAATATCATCACAAGGGTGTCGATGTTCTGCTATTGTTGGTCTTGCTGGCATTATTTCAGTATATTTTCCTACCAACTTCTCTGCGTGAATACCCATATCAAATTCCAGCAAATCAGAATATCTATAAAGGTGGTCAAAATCTTCCAAAAGGGCAAAATCCAAAGTATCTTTTACATACTGATTTGTTTCCATTTTGGCTAATCCCGCAGTCAAATCTACTGCCAACTGTTCATATCCTATGGTCGTTTCTAGAATGCTTTCATCAATAGGTTTCAAGTCGGAAAGTCGTTTTTGCTGTTGTTGTTCATTTCTTCTAAGTAAACAAATTTCACGCCTCAAATCATTGTCAGGACAATGTCTACTAAATTGGTGCATAAACCAGTTTGATTCATATTCTGCACCATTTAGTAAAATTATTCTTAATCTGGTATAAGGGTCGACTTCATTTTTATCATAACTTTCGGGATACATTTTGTTCCAACTACTAAATAATTTAGATTTATCTTTACCCATTGATTTCATTTCTTTAAAAGGATTAAACATATAATTACTCCTAATTTTTTATTCTGTTAAGAGTTATGTTTCCCTAATATATTTAATTTATACTATTATGTAATGATAAGGCTTATTAAAATTATTATAGATAATATCATAAAATTGATAATCAATATAACTATTTTTTTAATCTAAATAAGATTATATTTTTTACCTTTTATCAACAACACTTTTATTTAATCTTTTTAACTTAAATTTAAAAATATAACAAAAAATTTTCATAAGATTTTTGTTTCCTTTTATCTTTAATTTCACCAAAATAAAATGTCATAATTTCTCAAATTTTTCAAAATAATTGTTGACAAGAGTACAAAATAATGTTATCATAACCAAGTCAATTCGCCAGAATTGTAAATGTGGGGGTATAGCTCAGCTGGCTAGAGCGCCTGCCCTGCAAGCAGGAGGTCGTCGGTTCGATCCCGACTATCTCCACCACTTTGGGATTGTAGATTTCTCTATAATCCCATAATTATATTTAGAGTGTCAAACACTCTTTCATTTGGGAACATAGCTCAGCTGGTTAGAGCACCCGCCTGATAAGCGGGAGGTCGATGGTCCGAGTCCATTTGTTCCCACCAGCAAAAACCGAGTATTACACTCGTTTTTCTTTTTTAGCCCCGCTTTCGTGGTTGACCTGCTCCCTGACTTTGTTTTCAACATAAGCGGGAGGTCGTGGGTAAAGAGTCCATTTGTTCCCACCAGCAAAAACCGAGTATTACACTCGTTTTTCTTTTTTAGCCCGCTTTCGTGGTTGACCTGCTCCCTGACTTTGCTTTCAACATAAGCGGTGAGGTCGCGGGTAAAGAGTCCATTTGTCCCCACCAGCAAAAACCGAGTATTACACTCGTTTTTCTTTTTTAGCCCGCTTTCGTGGTTGACTTTTCTTCCTTGACCATGCCAGCAACATAAGCGGTGAGGTCGATACCTCCGCTTTCGTTTTTTATTCATAAAATCTTCTAATTTTTTTATTTGCTTTTTATCACTTTAAAAATTATACAAATGTTTAAATTTGGAAATTTCGTATAAAAATATAAAGTGAAATAGTTTCGTTGACAATTCCACATATTAATATTAAAATAAATAAAATTATAATAGGTGAGGTAAAGCAAATGATAAATTTATATAGCAATATAAAATAGGTTTCCATAATTATGCCGATTATCTATATTATACTGGGTATTATATTGATAATTGCACCCGAATTAACCGTTCTAGTGATATGTTATATATTGGGTGGCGTGTTACTTTTACTTGCCACTTACAAAATTATAGGATTTTTCATCTATAATTTAGGTTCATATGTAATGCTAAATGGAATGATTGATTTGGGTTTGGGTTTAATTTTAGTATGCTGTGCTGATTATTTCTCATCTGCTTTATTCCTTGGTTTATCATTTGGTATAGTATTCATTATTAGAAGTCTTATTGATTTACAAAATTCTTTATATTATAGACAACTTGGTGCAGAATATTGGTGGATTGATACCGTTTTCTCAATAGTATTGTTTGTCGCTGGAATTTTGTTGATAGTTAATCCATTTGCCACTACCCCAATACTTTTCACATTCCTAGGTATTGTTGCAATTCTTAACGGTATCATGTCTTTAATTTCCACCCTAATAATTTGCAAAGATATTACAATAACAAAAAGAAATATAAATGATATGTTT
>Ga0172377_10005711_pt1 | contig 12801 bp, 9 predicted proteins | sample Pumphouse3metaG_FD_119749 | JGI IMG/M metagenome (GOLD analysis project Ga0172377, IMG submission 119749) | Leachate microbial communities from a municipal landfill in Southern Ontario, Canada - Pumphouse #3 metaG | ecosystem: Engineered > Solid waste > Landfill > Unclassified | place: Canada... | reverse complement strand
TCGCCGGAGTATCTTAGCACCTACGCGCAGCGTTATGTCAACCTGGGCGCCCGGGGCGTGGGCGGCTGCTGTGGCACAAATCCGGAGCATATCGCCGAATTGGCCCGCAGCCTGAAAAGACTGAGTCAAAGCTATAGCAGCATTAGTGTAAGCGAGGCGCAAAAACCAAAGGCCGCCGCCGCCCAAGAAACAGCATTGGCGGAAAAATCGCGGCTGGGACAAAAGCTGGCGCGCGGGGAATGGATCAAGTCGGTCGAGATCACTCCGCCTCGAGGCTGGGATACCGCGCAAATCATCAGCAAGGCCAGGCTTTGTCAGCAACAGGGCGTCGACGCCATTAATGTGCCGGACGGGCCGCGCGCCGCCCCGCGCCTCTCAGCTTTGATCACCGCCTTGAAAATCGAGCAAGAGGCGGGCATAGAAGCAGTGTTGCACGTTTGCAGCCGCGACCGCAACTATCTGGCTTTGCAGGCTGATCTGCTAGGCTCTGCCGCCGTCGGTCTGCGCAACTTCCTGTTTATTACCGGTGACCCGCCCAAACTGGGTGGCTACGGCTATGCCAGCGGCGTATTTGACACCGATTCCATAGGCCTGGTAAGCCTGCAAAAACATCTGAATCAAGGCATTGACCTGGGGGGACAGCAGATACAGCCGCCTAGCGCCGCAGTCATAGGCGTGGGAGCCGACCCCAATGCCATCGATTTTAATCGGGAAATCACCCGCCTGCAAGCAAAAATCGAGGCCGGCGCCGAGTTTATTATTACGCAGCCGGTCTTTGATGTGGAGGCACTGCATAAATTTATACGGGTGATCGCCGGCTGGAAGATACCGGTGATTGCCGGCATCTGGCCCCTGGCCAGCCTGCGCAATGCCCTGTTTATGAAAAATGAGGTGCCTGGCGTGCTGGTGCCGGACAGCATCGTGAGGCGCATCGAAAAGGCGCTGACCCGCGAAGAGCAGCTGGCCTGCGGCATACAAATCGCCAGAGAAGCGCTCGCAGAGCTGCGCGGCATGGTCGCCGGCGTGCAGGTGAGCGCGCCGCTGGGCAACGTGAACGCAGCTCTAGAAGTGCTCGCTTAGTGCCCCTTCGTGTCCAATTTCCCCTTCTTGGCTCTTAGTGGTCTGGGAGTGCATAATGAGCAGGCAGAGCGTCAGGCAGGCATAATACGCCAGGCTTTGACTGCGGCTAAAGGGCACTGCCCGCAGCGTCAGTACCGAGTTGGCGCCGGCCTCGGCTAAAAACAGCAGGCTTTTCAACAGTGTTTGCATTACAAAGCCGCTCAAGGCCGCGCCGCCGGGCAGCAGGTCTAGCAGCAATTTGAGCGGACAGAAGGCCAGCACTAAAAAGACGTTGCCGCCCAAAGGAATATTAATCACGGGCGACAGCAGGCAGAGTATGCCGTTGAGCTTCAGGGTGATGCCGGCGCTGGCCAGCCAGGCTACAAATGAACTGCAGATGGCGGCGGCCAAACCGGCGGCCTTACGCTCAAGGCTGATTCTGCCCTGAAGTTGCCGCGGTATCCAGCGCTGTTTTTCCAGCAGTATCATCTTGGCCTGCTGTATGGGCTGCCAGCTCAGAATTAGCACCGCGACAATCAGATAAGAATATATAAAACCGCTGTGCATGATATACAAGGGATTGCCCGCCAGGGTGATCAGGCCGCTCAGCCCTAGCGCGTTCAAGGCATTGGGCACGCGAAACCTGGCACAGCTGTAAATAAAGAACAGGCTCATATTGAAGGCACGCAGCGCGGAGGTCGAGCAGCCGGTCAAAAGCAGGTATGCCCATAAAAACAGAGGCAGACAGCACCAGCGGGTTTTTAGCTTGCAGCGGCAAAACCGCAAGAGGCATTCCAGCAGCAGAATTATCATGCCTACATGCAAACCTGAAATGGAAAATATATGTATGGTGCCGGAGCGGATAAAGTCCTGCTTGATGGCGGGGCTGAGCAGCTCATACATGCCTAGCGACAAGGCCAGCAAGGCGCGCAATGACTCCGGCTCATTCAGCCCCGCAGCCATGCGCAGAGCCAAAAAGCCGCGCAGCCGCTGTATGCCGCGCCGGCAGGCGAGCAGGGCGCCGGCCTCGATGCGCACAGAGTCGCGCACTTTGCTGACCAGCAGTATGCGCCTGTAGCCTTGAATCAGCAGATGTCTGCCATAATACGCCGCCGCCTCATTTTCGCCAGGCGGCAAAAGCAGACAGCCTTCAAGCACAAGCTGGTCGCCGAGCCTGAAATCCTCCAGCAAAGACATTTTGTCGCCGGCCCCCCTCAATATCAGGCGGCCCCTGGCTTTCTGCCAGTCTGGACACAGATGCGTCTGCATGGCCAGTATTTCTGCGCGTCCGCTGCCGCCCCCGCTTTTGAGTCTTGCCAATGCGGGGGGCACGGCGCTTTGTTCGCTGATGCGCACTTGCAGCCTGACCCAGCACTCCTCGCGAGGCAGTTGCCGCAGATAGCTCTGGCGCGGACTGCTCGCATAGTAGACGCACCATAAGTATGCCGCGGCAAACAGCAGTACGCTGCCACAGCTGCCCAGCAGCTTCGCCCCAGATAAACGAGCCGCCCAGAGCATAAGCAACACCAGGCTTAAGCAGCAGCAAATACCCACTGGCAGGGCGGCGGCAAAACAGCCCGCCGCAAAACAACAAAAACCAACGAAGCCAGGAGTGCAAACACGAAAATTGTACAGAGAGGCCCGCAGCATGGCAAGGATACCCGATTATGGAAAATCTAGACCCATGACAATAAAAGACCTGGCCGCGCAAATGTCAAACTGCTTTCCTAAAGACGCCTAATAAGAAGACGCCTTAGTGTGTCTTGGTGTGCCTTCGTGCCCCTTCGTGTGTCTTAGTGTCCAAAAAGGCAACCCCTGGTTTCTTTCTAATTTTCATCAGCAATGGACTTTTGCCAGTTTTGGCATAAATTAGACTCATTACCGTAGTTGTCTTCCATTTTCAAGGAGCTGTTATTTATGGTGACCGCTTTTGTTTTGATCAGCATTATTGATCGTCAGGTTCACGAGACCGTAAAGGTGTTGCAGCGCAACCCCGGCATTAGCGAGCTGCATATAGTCGCCGGTGAATATGATCTGGTTGCAGTTGTGCGCGTGTCGCGCAACGAGGACCTGGCCGACATCATCACCAAAAGCATCGTTCATGCCCCCGGCGTGGAAAGAACCAAGACACTGTTTTCACTGGAAAGCTTCTCGGTCTTCGACTTGGACGAGATTTTCAGCCAAAGGCCATGAATGACAAATAAAGCTGACAGTATTTTGCCAGTGCCGGAGAGAGGGTGCTGCGGCTGCGTGGCACTGCTGGGTCGCCCCAATACCGGCAAGTCCACACTGCTGAACAATGTCCTGGGCTGCCATCTGGCGGCAGTCTCCGACAAGCCGCAGACCACGCGCCGACGCCTGCTCGGAGTATATAACGACGCGGAGGCACAAATCGTCTTCCTGGACTCGCCCGGTGTGCATCAACCAAAAATACCCTTGAATGAAGCCATGCTCAAAAGCGTGGAGCAGGCATTGCAGGAGGCCGACCTGCTGCTCTGCCTGATAGACCCTGCCCGAGCGCCAGGCGAGGAAGACCGGCTCTGCGCTGAAATGCTGCGCCGCGCCAACAAGCCAAGCTTGCTGCTGCTCAATAAAAAAGACCTGTGCAGCGCCAAAGAACAAGAAATCAGCCTGGAGTTCTATCGGGCCTTCCTGCCTGGCGCCCCCAGCATGCTTATGCAGGCCAACTGCAAGCAAAGCTGTGAGGAACTGCTAGCAAAACTTAAGCTGATGCTGCCGGAGGATATATTCCTCTTCGACCGGGAAAACCTGAGCGACGCCAGCGAGCGCGATATTGCCGCTGAGCTATTGCGCGAGGCCCTGCTCGAAGTCTTGCAGCAGGAAATCCCGCATAGCATGGCGGTAGTGGTGCAAAGCTGGAAAGAAACGGAAAAAGAAGTACTGATCCATGCTGACCTCATCCTCGAAAGAGAGGCCCACAAGGCCATTGTTATCGGACGGCAGGGAAGCATGATCAAAAAAATCCGCTCTGCTGCCGCGGGCAAGATAAGCGCTTTCCTGCAGCGCCGCGTCAAGCTCTCCCTTTTTCTAAAGGTGCTGCCCAACTGGCGCAAACAAAAACGGCTGCTGCAAGAACTTAACCTCTGGGACTAGGCCTGCCCCCGCTCCCCCTTTCGTGTGCCTTCGTGTCTCTTCGTGTCTCTTCGTGTCCTCCCCCTTCGTGTGCCTTTGAGCCCGGTCTTGGCTTTCAGTTGAGCAGATTCACCCTGCAACCATGAACACGACATTATCCAGCGGAAGCCTGCGCCATTGCCTGCGTTGGGCGGCACCCTGGCTGCGGCGTTTAGACCAGGTGCTTAGCCCGGATGTATGCCTGCTCTGCCGCCAGGAACCGGCGACGACAGAAATGCTCTGCCCGGCCTGTCAGGAGAGCCTGCCGGCCTTTGGAGAACTGCGCTGCGCGCTCTGCGGCGGCGAGCGTCCCGCCTTGCTCGAAGTCTGCCGAGCTTGTGTGGAGGCCGGCGGCTTCCTTTGGTTCAGAGGCGTCAGCGCCTTTCCTTTTCGGGACAGTATCAGAGAAGCCATACACCGCTACAAGTATAAGGGGCATACGTATCTGGCCAGGTTTTTTGCCCGGCATATGCTGCAGGCCTGGCAAAGCCATGGCGCCCCGGCACGCCCGGAACTGCTAGTGCCAGTGCCATTACATTGGCGCAGAGAAATGCAGAGGGGATACAATCAGGCTACACTCATCGCCGAGTTCTTGAGCCGGGAAATGAAAATACCCTGCCTGGAGGCGCTGACGCGTAAACGCAAAACCGCGCAGCAGGCCGGACTCTCCAGAGAAGAACGGATGCGCAACCTGAAAAACGCATTCGCCCTGAAAAACAATATCTCGGTGAAGGGACGCTCAATCCTGCTGCTTGACGACGTGCTTACCACTGGCAATACCTTGCAGGAGGCCAGTCGCGTGCTCTTGCAGGCCGGCGCCGCCGAGCTTAGCGTGATATGCATAGCCCGGGATTAGTGTCCCTTTGTGTCTCTTCGTGTCCAAAAACAGAGTCGGGATTATATTATAGTCTCGTTTTTACTTATCTAGGAGGCGGCTTATCATGGCAAGCCCAAATAACAATACCAGCGGCAGCCCGCCGGCTAAGAGCGATATCCCCGCCGGTCTCTGGCTGAACTGCAAATCATGCTCCGAACTGCTCTATCAAAGCTCGCTGGAGGAAAACTTGCAGGTCTGCCCCAGCTGCGGCTTCCACTTCCCGCTGACCGCAGTCCAGCGCATCAAGATGCTGGTGGACCCGGACAGCTTTCAGGAGATCGACGCCGGCCTGCATTCCTGCGACCCGCTGAATTTCTCCGGCGATGGCTCTTATGCCGAAAAACTGCTCAGCTCAAGACAGAAAACCAGTCTGTCTGAAGCCGTACTCTGCGGCAGAGCCAGCCTCAACCGCATCCCATACGCTTTGGCGGTAATGGACTTTCGTTTTATGGGTGCCAGCATGGGTTCGGCGGTGGGCGAAAAAATCACCCGTATGCTCGAGCTGGCCTTGCAGTGCCGCCTGCCAGCCCTGATTGTTACTGCCAGCGGCGGCGCACGCATGCAGGAAGGCATACTAAGCCTGATGCAGATGGCCAAGACCTCGGCGGCCGTTATGCGCCATGATGAGGCCGGACTGCCACTGATCGTCATCTTGACCAATCCCACCACCGGCGGAGTCACCGCCAGCTTCGCATCCCTGGGCGATATTATCCTGGCCGAGCCTAAGGCGCTGATCGGTTTTGCCGGCCCGCGCGTCATCAAGCAGACCACACAGGCCGACCTGCCCAAGGGCTTTCAGAGCGCCGAGTTCCTGCTCGAACATGGCTTTATCGACCGTATCGTGAAACGTAAAAAAATGCGCCATGAGCTGGGACTGCTCCTGCGCTATCTGGGAGGCGAACGTGCCGTATAAGCCGGAACTGCGACAACTACAGCCGCCGGCACCGAGAATTAATGCGCCTAATTGGCGCGACGGCCTGCTGCTGCGCAGCACCAATTGGCTGGGCGACCTGCTGATGACATTGCCGGCGGCTTATCAGCTGAAGCGCAGCATCCCTGAAGCCTGCGGACTCTTTGTGCTCACTCCCGCCGCCCTGGCGGACATCTGGCTGGCCTGCCCCTGGGTGGACGTAGTCATCCCCATGCAGGGCAAACGCATCAGCAAGACTGAAATACAGCGTGCGCGTTCCCTCAACCCGGGCATGGCGCTGGTCTTGCCTAATTCTTTCGGAGCCGCCCTGGATATATATCGTTGCGCTGTGCCCCTGCGCATAGGACGCCGCGGCAGAGGGCGTTCGCTATTGCTTAACCATCGCCTGCCTGAATGGAAACGCGGAGAAAATACCGGCAAATTCCATCAGCTTTCATACTATCTGCATTTGGTCTCTAGCCTGGGCGATGTACGGCTAGAGACAAATTGCCCGCCTCTGCGGCAGAACCCCGAACTGGCCGCACAGTACTGCATCAATAAAAATGGGCGTTGGCTAGCTCTGGCGCCTGGAGCCGCCTACGGACCGGCCAAGCAATGGCCGCCACAGTATTACAGCGAGATTGCCCGACGCTGGCAGGAGCAGGGCGGCAAGCTGGTCCTGCTTGGCACCAAGAAAGAGCTTGCCGCCGGTGCGGAAATAGCTGCGGCCTGTCCCAAGACCCTGAATCTGATCGGCAAAACTGATATGGCTACGCTGATGTCTATTTTAGCCAATGTGCAAGCAATTGTGGCCAACGACAGCGGCGTTATGCATTTGGGTGCAGCCCTGGGCGCGCGCGGCATCGCCATCTTCGGCTCCACCGATCCCATAGCTACCGGGCCTATAGGCGGCAAATGGAAACTTGAGGTCTCTCAGGCGCAGTGTCGTCCTTGTTTCAAGCGTTTCTGCCCGCTGCCCGAAGCGCAAAAATATCACTGCCTGCATCAAATCACGCCACAGCAGGTATATGACAGCCTATGCAGCATCGTAAAGCCGGACTAGGTATACGAAGTGAGGACACTAAGCCACACTAAGTCGTCTTCGTCTAAAGGGGGCATTACGGCTAAAAACTTGCGTTTTTCAGACGATTTCATCAAGTTTTCAGTTTTTTGGGGACGAAATCATTATCTAAAAATAACAGCGGGGGTAGGATGCATTAGAGCAGTGTCTTGTAGTCTTCTCCCTATGCTTCGACTACAATCAGGGCGTAGCCCTGCATCTGCGCCAGCGTGAAATGGCAGTAGCCATCCTCCAGGCGAAACTCCAGCTCCTGGCGGTGCGGAGCCAGATAGACGCATTTTACCTCGTCCGCGTCGATGCGCAGAGCCAGCTCCTGGTTGACAAGCGTGGCGCGGTCCTCGAGGGCCACCGCGTTTCCGCGCAGCTCCGGGGCATAAGCCAGGATGTGGAGCAGGCGCATATTGCCGTTCTGCTGCACGAAGGCGCGGGCAAAGCTGGGCAGACCCGGGGCGCGCAGCATGGGACGCGGGTGAAAGTGCTCGATAACATTGCCCAACAGCAGGCGCAGCTGATAAGGCGAACGCTCAAAGTAGCCTGCGAAGATGCGCCCGCTGAAGTAGGCCACCTGAGGGTTGAGAGCCAGGAAAGGCAGTCCGCTCTTTTCCTGCGGCGGCGTATAAAAATGACTGCGCAGGCCGTCAAAACCGCGGTTCATATAGGGCTTGATGATCTCCATGCTTAGCTCGGCCCCGGGCTTGAGACGCACCGCCAGCGCCTGCGCATACAGCGACAGGGGCATCTCAGGCAGACCCTGGGCAAAAGGCCCGGTGGACTCAAAATATACCGGGTCTATCCCGCTGGCGCCGCGGTATTCCACCGGCCAGGCGGGCAGGACGAAGCCCTGGCGCTGCAGATCCAGGCCGGACTCGCCACTGGCGATAATGCGCCCGCCCTGGTCCAAATGCTTTTGCAGACGGGCCTGGCTCTGCTCCGAGAGCAGGATCTTGTCAGGCAGCAGCAATATCTTATAGCCCTCCCAGTCTGCGCCCTCGGTGAGCACATCGAACTGGTATTTGAGTTCGGAGAGCATGCGCACCGCCGCCCGTAATTCCTGGTTGCTGCGCAGCACATTTTCTTCGCTTTGAGTAAAAACGACGCCGATTTCGGGCTTGTTACTGGCCTCGTCGCACCATTGGTCATATTGCTGCATATTGTTATAGACCTTTTTCAGCAGGTCAAAGACCGGCTGGTCGGCATCGCCGCGCGGGTGCCAGTGACCGCCCACATTTGGCCGCATGCCGTTGGCCAGGCCATAGAAGAGGTCGAATTCCAGGGCCTCCTCTTTGCGCAGTCCGCCGAAGTCTCCCCAGTCATAGAAGCGTGCCGGCATATTAAGCACTGGTGCTCCCTGGGCCACGTTTCGCAGATAATGTGCCTGCACCGGCAGGAAGTCGTAGCCCAGTCCCGGCACGGTAGGCAGGCTTTCGCTCTCGAAATGCGAGTTGTATCCCTGCATTTCCTCGACCATGCTGCCGTTAAGAAAAAACATGGCCTGCGGCAATATGTCTTTGATCAGGGCATGCAGCTCTTTTGCCAGGCGCAGCACTGATTCGCCGGTGAAGGCCTCCAGCTCGCTGCGCTTGTTGTAGTCTATGCCACGTGCCTGCATTTCGCGCATGCAGTAAGGGCAGATACAGGTGAGCTGCTTGCTCATGCAGTCAAAGAAGAAGCCGTCCGGAGCCAGTGTCTGGGCCAGTTCGCGCACCATATTCTTGAGATGCTCGCGAAAAGGCGAGTTATAGCAGGTGCAGCGCATATATGGGCTGATGCGGTTTTCGCTGATGCTGCGTCCATCCGGCGCAATGCGCATCCAATCGCGGTGCCGGATAAGCTCTTCGTCGCTTAGCGCACCGTTGAAATATGCGCTGACGCGTATGCCTTTTGCCTTGCAGGAGCGCAGGATTTCACCGAAGAGGTCATATGTCAGGCCAGGGTGTTTGTATCCGCAGGCGGTATCGTAGTAGGCGTTGCCCTGGTTGCAGCGCGCATGCCAGGTGATGAAGTCAACCCCGCAGGCAAGCAGATTGTCTGTGAATCGCTCAACATCAAAATCCTTGCCTAAATCAGGGATCAGGCTGCTGGTGTGAAAATCATAAAAAAGCGCATACTTGATCTTGAGAGACATAAGGAGTTCCTGGCAAATGGGTAGACAAATAAACGAAGAGCGGTTTAATATACAGCGATAATAATGCCGTGGCCCAAAAAAACCGACAAGATAGGGCAAACAAGCCCAGACCCAGGCGCCGGCCCATTTTTTGGACACGAAGACAAAGCATTGATAATCAATTAGCCCTTGTCGGTAAAACCCCGCTTCAGTGAAGCAGTGCCGAATTTTTGTCGCAGCTCATCGACGGCTTTGTCCAAAGAAGCATCCCTGGAGTTGGCCTGCGGCGCTTCTTTTTCCGGCTCGGGGAAAAGCAGCAACTGCCGTGGTTTCTCGCTCGGCGTCTCCGCGCTGTCTTGCAGTTGGCTTACGCCGAAGCCGACCAGGCGCACAGGCTCCCTGCTTAGGCTTTGTTGAAACAGGCTTGCTGCGGCATTCAAGAGAACGCGGTCGGCTTGACTGGCGGGCTGCAACGACATTTGTCTTGTTATGCTGCGAAAGTCCTGAAAACGCAATTTCAGCCTTGCGCAGCCGGCCAGCAGTCCTTCTGCTCGCAGGCGTGCGCCAACCTCCTCGCAAAGCCGCAAGAGGCAATTCCGCACTGTTTCCATGTCGTTACAGTCCTCGGCAAAGGTCTCCTCGCGCGAAATCGACTTGGGCAAGGCTGGTTCGCGCTGCACCTGGCGCTCATCCTGGCCATGCGAAAGCAGATGCAAATGCCGGCCAGTGGCGGCCCCCAGTAATTTCACCAGCAGATCCAAGGGGGTTTTCTGCACATCCGCGATCAACTTGAGTCCGTAGCTCTCCAGCAATTGGGCGGTTTTTTGCCCCACCCCGTAAATTTTCTGCACTGGCATGGGGGCCAGCAAGTCCACTATGCGGCTTTGCTCCTCGGGCATCACAGTCAGTCCATTGGGCTTCTGCATTTCGCTGGCCAGCTTGGCCAGGAACATATTACTGGCAACGCCCACCGATGAGCTTAAGCCAAGTTCCTCGCGGATGCGCTTTTGCAGGCCAATTGCCGCTGCTACCGGGTCCGCGATATGATGCACTCCCTGCAAATCCAGAAAAGCCTCATCAATGGAGGTCATCTCGACAAAGGGGGTCAAGTCATAAAAAAAACCGCGGATTTGTCCGGATACCTCCTCGTATCTCTCGTGGCGGCCCGGCACAAAAATCCCCTGTGGGCAGAGCTTGAAGGCGGTCTGCGAAGGCATGGCCGAATGCACACCGAATCTCCGCGCCTCATATGAGCAGGTGGCCACCACCCCGCGCTTGTCCGGCGCCGAGCCAACTATCACCGGCTTGCCGCGCAACTCGGGATGATCCAATTGCTCAACCGAAGCAAAAAAGGCATCCATATCCAGATGCAATATATGATTTTTTGAGTGGACAGCCATTGGAAAATACTACTTCGCATAAAGAGCGCAGGCGGACACGAATATAAATATACCCTTCTATTAGGAATGCACGCAGACCAAAGTCTAAAAAGGGTTCGGTGCTTCTAGGAGCAGCCGCTTAAGTGTGTCCCCTGTGTTTGAGTGCCCACGATCCTGTTTAGCGTCTTATGGGAACTCTCTCTGCAATGCTGGGCACTTCAAGGGCGTCGTTCTTTGAGGCTCAAAATCAGCGTGTGCCTCAAGGCGGACAGAGCCGGGCTTTGAAAGGCTTCTTTGCTGGACTGTTTGCCGAACCAAGCCCAGTTGACATCGTTGTCAAGCATGTGTTCAGGATGCTCGACGATGCCGCCGACGGCGCTGACCGCCTCGGGAACAAATACTCTGCCGTCGGGATACCGTAGCTCGGCGTAGCAAAGACCGCGTCCGCCCAGCCCTGAAAGCTCAAAACGGAGCGCCTCGGGTCGCTCCAAGCTGGGCTTAAAAGGGATGAATCGCTCAAACAAGGCGGTCTCAGAGCTGTCTGGCTTGAGATTTTCCTGGAAAATCTTGTGCCAAAGACTATCGCAGCACAAAAGAATGGAGACCGGCTGAACAATAAACTGGTCGGGAGCGCAGCAGCGCAGGCGCAGAAAGGCGCATTGCTCCAAGGAGTCCAGGTTTTTAGACAGCTTTTCCATCAGCCCGGCTTTGATTTCAGTAAAGCTGTTTGGCACTATGCCGGGACGCTTTTGCTCCCACTCATTTTCCAACTCCGCCAGCACCTGCTCGATTTCAACGAAAATCCGCTTGATGCCAGCCCTGCGCTCGGCGCTCAGGCCGCGGTCCAATGAGTCGTGAAACAGTTTTTTCAAACTTTGCGCCAGTCTTTTTTGACGCAGCGAAAGGAGCATGTCTTTACAGACTTGACGGCCAGCTTCTTTTTTGATCTGAGGCAGATAATGCTGCAGGAAATGATAGAGCCACTCGTCGGTCTGCATCAAGGCATAAGGCAGACCGAAAAAATTTCTACTAAACAGGCGGCTTTCAGAGAGCTGAGCAAAGTGGTTTCTGAATCCGCCAGTCATGCCTTGCTTGATTCCGGCTTCGAAAAGCTTATCCTGTGCTCCGAAAAGCTCCTGCATCATGGCTTGTACGGCCTCTTCTTCGGACAGCCCGCTCATCAAAAAACCCGCATAGGCAAAATTAGGCAAGCTGCGCTGATAGAAAGAAAGTTTTTTCTCCCAGGAGGTTACCAAGCAGCCCAGCACTTTGCGGTTTTCCGCGTACTCGATAAAGGAACGCAGGTTCCCTATGCTGCTGACCGAGGGTGCAATGATGGTCTCCAAGCCATGTTTTTCATTGAGCGCAATGCGGTCTTCCTCGCTGATATCGAGCAGATGCCCCTGATATGAGCGCACATCCTGCTGGTATTGCCAATCGACCATGATTATGTCAGGGGGCAGATCCTGAATTATGTTCCTATAGTTGTCAAACATGTCTGACCACATTAGCATACGCTTGCCAGCTTTTTTCAGGCAGGCGTGAATCCGCTCAATGTGCTGTAGAAAGAGGCGCGCCTCCGCCAAATGGTCTGCCGCGTCAGCCCGGCAGCGCGGACAGAGATTGAAATCCCAGACCTCGTCGAGTCCGGCATGAAAATATGGCGAGGGGAAAAGCGCGGCCACCTCATGTAAATAGGCTTCCATAAAGGGGTAAAACTCAGGATGCTTAGGGCAGAATGCGTCTTTGTGGCTGCCGCCGAAGCGTCCTTTCATATCACCCTGCAGTTCCGCTAGATGCTGCAGCGGCTTATGTCTCAGAAAACGTTCGGCATGTCCCAGGGTTGACACGCAGGGGAACAGTTCAATGCCTTTCTGCTCTGCGTAGGCCAGCAGCGAGCGTATCTGTTCCTCGCTATAACTTTCCTCCGCAGTCGGATATGGATACGAAGCAGTACGGATGCGGTCTTCCAGATAAAGCATAATGCCGTTATACTGGCAGCGCGCCGCAAAGTCAATAAAGTCGCAGATAAACTGCGGCGTCTCCATTTGTCGAGCCAAATCCAATTGAGCCAAGCGTAGTTGCATTGCTGACATGAGTTTTCCTCCTTTTTTAGACTATGCTCAAAAGCTAAGCAGGCAATATGTTGGACAGCCTCTAAGCTAACGGTTGAACCTTCCGAATGCAAGAAGCCGGGCCCCATAGAGTGCCAGAACTTCGTCAAACCGGGGGAGTGGGAACGGGAGCAGGGAGGAGTTT
>Ga0172377_10005710_pt1 | contig 12801 bp, 10 predicted proteins | sample Pumphouse3metaG_FD_119749 | JGI IMG/M metagenome (GOLD analysis project Ga0172377, IMG submission 119749) | Leachate microbial communities from a municipal landfill in Southern Ontario, Canada - Pumphouse #3 metaG | ecosystem: Engineered > Solid waste > Landfill > Unclassified | place: Canada... | reverse complement strand
TGAGGCGGAAAAGATCCATCCGGAAAGGGTCTTAAGCCGTCTTCTACAAGAGCGGCAATCTTGGCAGGATTCTCTACCACCAGTTCAAAAGCCTTCTCCTCGCCCAGGTAAGAGAACTCTTCTAACATTTCATTTGTCGTGCGGAAATAAAGTCCGGAATCTTGTGCGTCCTCATCGACGCCAAATTTTTTCGAAACAATAATTTGCCGAAAAACATCATCTTCCGCTTCCAGATAATGAGCATCTCCCGTCGCACATACAGGCAAAGAGACTAGTTCTCCTAAATCTAAGATCAAGCGGTTCAGGTCTTCTAAGCCTTTAACAGAGACGGGCGGATACATTGGATTGTCGCTGCGAGTCAAGAAATGGTTATTGGATCTGGGCATAATTTCGAGATAATCATATCTCCGGCATTTTGTCGGCAAATTAGAGCCGGACAAAGCCTCTTTTGTCTTCTCGTAAGATTGACCATTAGAACGGAAAAGCTGCAGTAGACCTTGAAAGATTTCCCCGGAAACACAGGCCGAACCGACAATCAATTCGTCTCGGAAAAAATCGAGACGCGACAGAGGAATACGTGGCTTGAAATAAAACTGTTCAGTAAGCGAAAGGGATACCAAACGGTATAGATTGTAAAGAGCCAAAGAATTCCTAGCCAGAAGAACAATGTGATTGTGACGATATTTTTGCTGACGGCGCTGCTGGAAATTCACCTCTCCCGCCATCTGATTCAAATAAGACAGCCTTGCCTCCGGTAAAGAATGCCAGAGATCACAAAATGCTCTTAAATTAGCTTTCAGCTCCTCCAGAGTTCTGACCTTTTCAGTAAAAGAGAATTCAGAATCCGAGAAATGCTTCTTGCTAAACTTTCTGATCTCAGGAAGCAAGATATAGGGCATGAAAAACTTAACACGAGGCGCACCGTCCTCGACTGCAAAGCCTTCTTTGCGCAATATACGGATGGATTCAATCCGATCAAGCAGGAGCGTACGTCCGTCGATAAAAGCAGCAATTTCTCTTAAGTTTTTAATTCGTTCGGGATCTGATTGAACGATCTCATATGTCTTACTCTGATTCTCGTCGGAGACAAAGACCAATAAGCGATCCATCTCTGTTTGGACACTTATTGAGACGATACCACTCTCTAAGAGATCAAGCTGATCATCAATTTCTTCAGGCAGTCCATAACAGAGAAGCTGACCGTCATCTACAACATAGCCCTCCATGCCTAGAATCAGCTTAATAGCTTTACCTGCGCGAGCCATTTCTTCACTAGCTTCAAAAGCAGCCGGAAAACCTTGCACCACTCCATGATCTGTAATAGCCACAGCCTCGTGTCCGAAATGCGCAGCTTGGCGCACAATATCTCCGGCGTCGATCAAGGCATCGTCTTCACTCATCATTGAATGAATGTGAAGCTCAACTCTCTTCCGCAAAGCTTCATCACGGCGTCGCTCTCGCGGCGGCAAAAGACGAATACCACTCGCCTTCAGCTCACACTCATTGCGAAAGTGATTAAATTGGGTAGTTCCGCGTACACGTGCCCTTGCGCCTTTCAAGCTTTCTTGCAAACGCTTAGCAGTTTTTTCGTCACAAAAGAGCATCACTCGAACAGAACTTGTTTCATCGCTTAAGGCAAAGGAAACGCGCGCCGAGCCATTTCGATTCATAAATATCTCAAAAAAGCTTACGTCGCCACTAACAACCGCTGTCTTAATTTCAACGCTGATGTTTTCGGCAGGGGTATCCTTACTTCGGTGGCTCCATTCATTACCCCAAATCAGTTTACCTGTCTCGGGCTTTTGCTTAGCTCTACTCTTCGAAGCGGCAGACTTCGAGCGGTCTTTCCCGACTCCGCTAGCAACCTTAATTTCAACATCACACAAGGCTGCAGCATGTTCGCGCAAAAACTCCTGAATGCTCTCTCGGATTTGCTTTGTCTGCGCAGTTTTAGCTAAATATAAGATATAGATATTTTTTTCACTATCGTAAATTAAGCTCTCGCTGTCCATGTTTGCTGGAATAATCTCATTTTGCTGCAAATGAAAAAAGAGCCAAGGCGTAAGTTTTTCGCAATATTTAGCGTAGGCATTCTTGAACTCGCCAGCTTCAACATTTACCGAATGCGAAATAATAACGTGTTCTAACGAATATTCACGAGCAATCAACTGTTCAAAAGAGGTCAACAAAGAAGGATCCGGATAAGTGCTGCAGCTGATCTCTATGATGAGAGAAGAAGGTGAATTAACTTTAACTGCCTGGACTAAGCTCTCGGCAGCTATATCCGTAGCCATGTTTGTGGGCGCAACAAAATCGGCCAAAAACAGGCCCAGCTCATTAGATGCCATTCGACTGCTCCGACTCCTCCAGCAATTTATCTATCTCTGCCATCAGGGCAGGAATTGCATCTTTTTGGCTAAGTTTGGCAATAATATCGCCTTTTTTAAATAAGAAGAAAAATCCTCGGCCACCAGCTAGACCGACGTCGGCCTCCCTGGCTTCACCTGGACCATTGACAGAACAGCCCATCAGAGCCACTGTCAGAGGCGCTTTAATCGGAGCAAGTTTTGCTTCCAATTCCTGCGCCATATTCATTAAATCAACTTCTGTGCGACCACAGGTGGGGCAGCTGATTAGACGAACCCCTTCGTCGCGCAGTGATAGTGATCTGAGGATAGAAATACCGACCTTAACTTCTTGGATCGGATCAGCAGTCAGAGAGACTCTGATGGTATCGCCAATACCATCTAATAAGAGGCTACCTATGCCGATAGTGGAACGGATTGTACCTTCGTTTACTGTCCCCGCTTCTGTGACACCTAAATGCAAAGGATAGTCGAAGTGATCCGACAGCATGCGGTAGGTTTCAATCATCATCAGCGGCGAGGAAGCTTTAGCGGATACACAGATGTCTTCGAAATCGTAATTCTCCAAGGCTTTACAGGCTTCCAGCGCTGTATAGGCCAAAGACTGAGCATTAACACCATCATAGAGATTCCGAACTTCTTTGCTAATTGAACCGGAGTTTACGCCTACACGAATAGGAACACTACGCCTGCGCGCTAGTGTAGCGACTTCGCGTATCCCCTCTTCGTCTCGCATATTTCCGGGGTTTATTCGGATTGCGTTTGCGCCTGCACGGATCGCTGCCAAAGCCAAGCGATAATCGTAATGAATGTCAGCAACCACCGGGATGGGAGAGTGAAGGCAGATCTCTTTTAAGGCTGCAGAGGCTTCTGCATCCGGCACAGCCAGACGGATAATATCGCAGCCTGCTTCTGCAAGACGCGTTATTTCGTTCAAAGAACCCTCAACATCGCGAGTGTCAGTAGTCAACATGGATTGCACCGAAATAGGCGCGTTGCCTCCAACACGTACTCCTCCTACCTGAACTTGCCTAGTTTGTCTTCTCTTAATCATCTTAAATTAGAACCCTAACAACCTTGAAGCATCAAGGTAAATTACCAATACGAACAATGCCAGGAATATCACAAGACCGACAGACGTCACCACCCGCTTAAACCCTTCAGATAAGGGCTTGCGTCTAATGCCCTCAATAGCAGTAAAGAGCAAATGCCCACCATCAAGGGGAGGAATTGGAAGTAGGTTAAAGAAACCCACCGCTACCGATATCAAGCCGAAGAGCATCAAAACGTATTCGATTACTTGGCGGAAAGTCGTGCTCTGTTGCACGGTCTCACTCACGATACTTACTATACCGATAGGGCCTGCCAGGCTATCACGCAACTCTAACTGTCCGGAAAAAATCATACCGATACCTGCGATGTTAGAGCGAATAATCGACCATGGGTAAGCTAAGCTTTGTTGCACGGTATCTGAGAACTTGTGCGTTTGAGTCAAGTAAAGTCCTAAAGGCATGGCGGATGTAATGATGGAAGGCGCTGATTCAAGCCGCACACGCTCGCCATCGCGGATAACTTCAATAATCAGCGGTGTGCCGACCGAAGAGGAAATCACATTTCCGATACGATCGTGGTCAGAGAAAGGAATACCCTCAATTGCTAGGATCTCATCCCCTGGCAGGAGCACAGGATTCCCGTTATTTGAATCCGGAGCCAGATATTGAATTATGAACTTGCCATTGTCATCAAGATAGTTAATACCTATAGCTGTTTGTTCGATAGTTTGCGGACTAAGCTTTGTCTCTCTCCTTGTTCCGCTCTCAGCATCAATATATGTAATCTCCCAGCCTGCAGCCGGGTCACCGGTTAGCTGAGCCATCGAAGCATCTAAACCTGATCGAACACGATAACCGTTAATTGAGACTATTTCATCACCAACGCCTATCTCACCTGATTCAGCCACAACAGTGTTGTCTTCTACAGCGCTAATCTGTGGGATTACGGCACCAGTAAGGTTAAACAGGAGCAAGAAAGCCAAGAGAGCAGTTAAAAAGTTAATGAAAGGTCCCATGAAAACGACAACAGCGCGTCTCCATTTGGGGCGATTGAAAAACAAGCCGGGGTCATCCGACTCATATTTCGGCGCAACCCCTTCTTCCTCTGATTCTTCTTCGCCGGCAAAGCGAACTGAAGCACCGATAGGTATAGCTTTTATATTATATTTAATTCCGTTTTTCTCGCGCTCAAACAGCACCGGTCCCATGAAGATCGAAAACTCTTCAATCTTAAAGCCCAAAGCTTTACCCACAAAATAGTGTCCTGATTCGTGAAGAACCATAATCAGACTCAATATTAAGATTCCAACTAAAATACCAACTAAAGTCATAGCAACTCCAATGAAACTATAATAATAAGCGGCTGTCTAAATCAGGAGCATAGCGCTCAAAGACAGCAGCTAGAATTTTCTCGTGAGCAAATATCATATCATCATATGAACCCGTTTTCACATTGGATAGATTATGAAACTCTTCTAAAGCTTTCGCAACAATTTCAAAGATTGTTACAAAAGATATTCGTTCTCGACGGAACAAGTAGTTAGCAGCTTCATTCGCTGCGTTATAGGCTAGCGGGACTAAACCGTCCGCTTGAAGGGCTTCACGTGCTAGACGCAGTGAAGGAAAACTTGCCTCGTCCGGTCGTTCGAAACTCAGCTCAGCATTCTCTTTCGCCAAAGGATCAAAAGCATAGCTTTCATCTCGTTCCACTATTTCCGGAAAGGCTAACGCTTGATGGATTGGCTGTTTCATATCGGGAGAACCGAAGATTCCTACTACACCGCCATCTACAAAAGAGAGAATTGAATGAATTATACTTTGGGGATGGATAAGCACATCAATTGCTTCTTCTCTAGCGGCAAACAGCCAGTAAGCCTCAATAATTTCCAGACCCTTGTTCATCAGACTGGCAGAATCAATTGTTATCTTGGCACCCATATCCCAAGTCGGGTGGTTTAAGGCATCCTTGAGCGTTACCTTCTCTAATTCAGCTCGACTATAGCCTCGAAAAGGTCCGCCGGAACAGCTAAGGTAAATCTTTCTCCATGAGTTTTCGGGACGTCCGAGCATGCACTGCCAGATGGCAGAGTGTTCACTATCTAGAGGGATAATGCTGGCTCCGTGAAGATATGCTTCTTGCATAACTAACTTGCCAGCAGCTACTAGGGTTTCTTTATTAGCTAAAGCAATCTTTCTCCCCAAGCGGATTGCTTCCAGTACCGCTGACAAGCCGGCGAAGCCGACAATAGCGGCAACAACGGTATCAACATCAGGACAAGTAGCCACTGCCCTATTTCCCTCGTTGCCGTGCATTATCTCCATATCATTTCTAACCTTGGCGGAATCACGGAGGCGCTCTTTCAGTTCTGCTGCAACAGTGGCATCGCCAACGCTAACTAGGCGCGGTTGGAATTCCTCAATTTGAGTTAGCAAGAGGTCTATATTTTTATTGCAGGATAATGCTTCAACTCGATAGCCGCATTCTCTAGCTACATCCAAAGTTTGCGTACCAATAGAACCTGTACTGCCCAGAATCGACAAATTACTAGATTTGCGCACTTCCGACTTATAGCTTAATGGTAATACTTCAGACATTTTAGAGGATGCTGTGCGTCAAAAGAGCCAAAATCAAGATGGCCGGCATGGTCCAGGTCATGCTGTCAAAACGGTCAGTGATACCACCATGCCCGGGTAGAATGCTTCCGAAATCCTTAATTCTGCACCAACGTTTAATGCTGGACGCAAATAGGTCACCAGCTGTCGAAACGAGGCTCATCACTAAGCCTGCAACAATTGCGAAAACAATTGCTGCCCAGTTATTCAAACCGAGCTTAGGCCCGAGCAACAAAGGGAAATAGAGGAGATAAAAAATCCAAGTACCAACAATACCTCCAAGAGTACCTTCCCAAGTTTTTTGCTTGCTGATTTTTGTAGCCATTTTGTTCGCACCAAGTAAGCTACCTGTAAAGTAAGAAAAAGTATCCGACAACCAAGGGGTGAATATGGCCAGCAATACCCAGAAAAAGCCATTAGGAATAGCGTAGAAAAGCGTGATCACAGCTGCTAGTGGCACCGACGAAGAAATGACGATAAAGATTTCAAAAATCGAGAAAGGCAAGCTCTCTACGCCCTTTCTCAGAGCAGAAATCAGAATCAACAGCGCACTGAAGATCAAAAGAGCGGCAGTATAGACTGAGATAAGTGTTGGCGCGACAATCGGCGGCGCCAAAGAAGAGCTCGCTTCCGGAATACCACGGACAAACCAGCCGTCAGGTATTACGAAAAGCATAGGAACAATGATTAATACAGAGGCTATGGCGCTGCTCCTAATATCGATATCAGGCATGCGTCTAGAGACTGCGTTGCCCTTTTCCAAACTAGAGTAAAACGTAATAGCCAAAAAGAGGATCAAAGGAATGAATGGCAGCCAATACCCGGGTATTAAAAAAGCCAGCATGACAAGAACTATTATCACTGCTGTTTTGATACGTACACTTAATTCCGTATTCATAATCTCCTCCAAGGCAAATATTGTTTGCCTTCGCTTAATTAAAGAGCACCAAAACGCCGATCACGCTCAGTATAATCTGCCAAAGCTTGATCGAGAATTTCAGCTGAAAAATCCGGCCAGAGTACTTTTGCAAAATAGAGTTCGCTATATGCACTCTGCCATAATAAAAAATTGGACATCCGCTGTTCACCGCTCGGTCTAATGACTAGATCGGGATCCGGAACGTCAGGCAAATACAAGTAATTCTGAAAAACCTCTTCATCCAGATCATCAAGACTGAGCTCACCGCTTTGTACAGCAGCCACGATCTTTTTGCTGCTATCAACAATTTCTCTTCTGCCACCATAATTGAAAGCCAGAATTAGTTGCAAGGTCGTGCGATCTTTCGACACGCTCTCTGCTTCAGTAATCGTATCCAGAATTCGCTGAGACAAGCCGTCCTTCACGCCCGAAACACGCATTCTGATTCCCTCTTTTTCCATTTCTTTTTTATATTTATGGAAAAAATATACGAACAGATCCATCAGCTGCTCGACTTCATCTTCAGGACGACGCCAGTTCTCGGTAGAAAAGGCATACACGGTCACGTACTTGATCCGGCGTTCAATGCACATAACGCAAAGATCGTAAAGTTTTTCAGCACCATAGCGATGGCCGGCAGATCTTGCTAGGCCACGTTTTTGTGCCCAGCGACCATTGCCGTCCATGATTACGGCCAAATGGTCCAATATCCCCTGCTGACTTTCTACATCGCTATTCACTCGATTTAGATCTCCATCAATTCTTCATTCTTCTCACTGACAGCTACGTCCAACAGTTCTACGTGTCGATCTGTAAGCTTTTGGATATCGTCTTCTACTGTGTAATAGAGATTCTCCGAGATGTCACTGTCTTTGAGGTATTTCTTGTACAGATCTATGGCTTCACGACGAATATTACGCACCGATACCTTGGCGTCTTCACCCATTTGTGAGACTTCACGTGTTAATTCCTGACGTCGCTCTTCTGTTAAAGGCGGGAAAACCAAACGCAAACTCTGTCCGTCGTTCATAGGGTTGATGCCAAGGTTGGATGCCTGTATTGCACGCTCCAGTTCCTTTAAGACAGTCTTATCCCAGGGTGTAATCACGAGCATACGAGCCTCAGGCACCTGAACACTTGCCACCTGGTTGATCGGTGTCTCTACACCGTAATAAGGAACAGTGATACCGTCAAGAATCCTCGGGTTAGCTCTCCCGGCTCGGATCGTCTGAAAATCATCTTTTAATACGGAAATGGTTTTTTTCATCTTTTCTTCAAATGGAGCTAAAGACTTACTGTTATATTCAATATTAGCCATCTTGCACCTCCTGCTTATGGTACCAATTATTCATATATCCTTTATTCTAACAAATCCATCATTCTTTTGGTATTAAACCAAGCTTGTTGTCGGAATCAGTCTTAATCTTCGTTTGTTACTAAGGTGCCGATCTTCTCACCATGTGCAATACGGGATATATTGTTTGGATCATTGAGATTAAAGACAATTAGCCGCATTTTGTTATCGCGGCAAAGAGCGGCAGCAGTTGCGTCGATAACATTGAGCTCGCGCTGTAGCACTTCTCCGTAAGTCAAGCTTGTATACATAATAGCGTCTGCGTGCAGTTTTGGATCTTTATCGTAGACACCGTCTACTAGAGTTGCCTTCAAAATTACATCTGCATTGATCTCGGAAGCGCGTAGAGCTGCGGCAGAGTCCGTTGTGAAGAATGGATTTCCGGTTCCGCCGGCGAAGATTACGACACGGCCTTTTTCCAGATGTCGCACTGCACGTTTGCGGATGAAAGATTCGCTGATTTTGGGCATCTCTACCGCATTCATCACTCTGGTGGCTACGCCTTTTTGCTCCAGAGCATCAGATAAGGCCAGAGCATTCATGCTTGTGCCCAGCATCCCGATATGATCAGCTGTAACTCGATCCATCTTCGGATAATCTCGACCGCGCCAAAAATTACCGCCTCCAACAACAACTGCCATCTCAAAACCCTCTGAATTCAATTGGGCCAAGACTTCAGCAATTCTAAGCAAAGTATCATTATCAATGCCGCTTTCCTTCTCCCCTGCCAAGAATTCTCCGGAAATCTTCAGCAAGATACGCCGGTATTTACTCATAATAATTCCCTCAACTTTACTTTTGAGTATAAAAAAAGAAGGCTCATGTGAGCCTTCTTTTTAAATCATATTTTTACTTTAGCTGCGCTGCTACTTCTTCCGCGAAATCGCAATAGTCTCTCTTTTCGAGACCCTCACCCATCTCAAAGCGGGCAAAGCGCCGTACGCTGATATTTTCACCGATTATCGCAATCAGCTCTTTAACAACTTGGTCGACTGTCTTCGAATCGTCACGAATGAAAGCCTGCTCTAGGAGGCAGAATTCTGAATAGAATTTCTCCACCTTACCTTCAGCTATCTTTTCAATGATATGCTCAGGCTTACCTTCTTTACGGGCAGTCTCCTTAGCGATCTCGAGCTCCTGCTCAAGTACTTCCTGAGGTACTTCTTCTCTTCTGACGTATCTGGGGCTCATTGCAGCAATCTGCATGGCGATATCTTTAACCAGCTTGCGGAAGTCTTCATTCTTAGCAGCAAAGTCTGTCTCAATATTGACTTCTAGCAGAACACCGATGCGTCCTTCGCCATGAATGTAAGAATCAACAATACCTTCAGCAGTAATGCGTCCGGATTTCTTCTCCGCGCTAGCAATACCCTGCTCACGCAGCCACTTTACAGCAGCATCCATATCGCCATCTGTAGCGGACAATGCCTTTTTGCAGTCCATCATCGGGGCGCCGGTCATCTCTCTTAGCTCTTTTACCATTTGTGCAGTAATCTTCATTTTATCCACCTTCAATCTAGATAAACAATACTTCGTATATTATTCTTCGTCTTCTTTTTCATCGAGAACGTCAACGTTCTCTTCTTTCGGAGCATCAGCTTCTTCAGCTGCTGCTGCTATCTGTTCTGTGATAGCGTCTTCGCCTTCACGGCCTTCAATCACTGCATCAGCCATCACGCCGGTAATCAACTTAACAGCACGAATAGCGTCGTCGTTGCCTGGAATGACCAAGTCGATCGGGTCAGGATCACAGTTGGTATCTACGATAGCCACGACAGGGATATTCAAGCGTTTGGCTTCAGCCACTGCCAAGTGTTCCTTATTAGTGTCGACGATGAAAAGACAGGACGGAAGATCGCGCATTTCAGCTACTCCACCCAAGTTCTTCTCTAGTTTACTCAGTTCAAGTTTCAAGTTAGCGATTTCCTTCTTAGGCAGAACTGACCAGGAATCACTTTCATCCATTTCACGCAATTCGTGTAAACGTTTGATGCGCTTCTTAATGGTTTGGAAGTTGGTTAAGGTTCCACCCAACCAGCGGTTGCTCACATAGAACATGCCGCAGCGTTCAGCTTCTTCTTGAATTGAGTCTTGAGCTTGCTTTTTTGTGCCTACAAAGAGAACCTTACCACCGCGGGATGAAATCTCGCGCACAAACTGATAAGCTACTTCGACTTTTTTCAGTGTTTGTTGTAAATCAATGATGTAGATCCCGTTGCGCTCTGTGAAAATATACGGAGCCATTTTGGGATTCCAACGACGTGTTTGGTGACCAAAATGGACACCACTTTCTAGCAATTGCTTCATGCTAACTACTGACATATAAATTCCTCCTGTTTGTACCTCCAGCACGCAGCGATCTAAAGCAAAAATATTAAGCAACAGGAAGCGCGCACTGTGTGTTTTCCGCAAATAAAGATATCACAGATACTGTTTTAATGCAAATATGATAGACTTATTTCAGCAAGTATAAACGCTCTAAGAACGTCGTGTAAACACGCTTTTAGCAAATAAAGAATGTGGCAGGAGTAACATATGATATCAAACGCTTTACTTAAATTCGCAGCAGCCCATGATTGGCATGCAGCGGAAGACGCAGACTATGTGTTCGGCAAGTTCAACGGATACTGTTTTACTGCAAAAACAGAAGATGCACTCAGCAGTTATTTTGTACCTGTAGCAGGTATCGCACCGGAAGATCTGCTTGACTTAAGCAAATACATTGAGGAAGAGCGCTTCCCTTTGAAGCTTGTCGACTATGAAATGACAGACAATTTTCTTTCTGTACGGGCCAAGGATACCCTCTTTAATTCTACTGCCAAGCAAATAGAGCGTTTCTTGACCAAACTTACAGCCAAGTTAGAGGGATATGATCTCAATCCGCAAAACTGTATCATTTGCGGCCAAGCTGCCGAGACTGAGAGCCTATATGTTGGACTCTATGCCTATACCCATCCTGAATGCCTAGATAAAGAAGGAATAGATTACACTGCAGGTTTGAAGAACGTCGCTGATGATAGCGCTGAGTTGATCATCTTAGAACATGATGAAGATAGCGATGACATTCTGGCTTTTGAACTTACGGATGAGGAAGATCTAATGCTGCCCGATCCTGAAAAGCTAAGTGCCCTTGCCGCTGAAATGGACAGCTATAAAGAAAACTTCGTACGCGATCTCGCTGACTTATGCGCCGTCCCTTCAGTTAAAGGCAGCGCAGAAGAGAATGCACCTTTTGGGCAGGCCACAGTAGACGCCCTTAATGTCTTCCTACGTCAGGCAGAAGCGTTGGGTTTCCGCACCAAGAATATCGATCAGATGGCAGGATATGCAGAATATGGTCCGGAAGAAGCTAGCGAAATGGTAGCTTGCGTATGCCACTTGGACGTTGTTCCCGCCGGTGACGGCTGGACAGGTGACCCTTGGGTTTTGCGCCGAGAAGATGGAAAGTTGATTGCTCGCGGCGTCAGTGATGATAAAGGCCCCGCTCTAGCTGCTCTTTATGCCGCCAAAGCCTTAATGGACGATCCTGATTACAGCCCGGACAAGCGCATCCGCATAATAGTCGGTCTCGATGAAGAGTCCGGCAGCGCATGCATGGATCGTTACGTTGAAACGGAAGAAATCCCACAAATGGGCTTTACTGCAGACGCCGATTTTCCCGCTATTTATGCTGAAAAAGGCATTGCACGCTTACGTTTCACTCTACCGCGGCTCAGCGACGACCACATCGCTACTGCCAAAGCCGGTAGCGCCGTCAACATGGTTCCAAGTAATTGCAGTGTTGAGTTAAAAGATGGTAACGTCGAAGTTTTCGCCGGCGTCACCGCTCACGGCAGCAGACCGGAGCTTGGCATCAACGCAATTAATGTAGCTGTGGACGCACTGCTAGAAGCCGGACACGAAGACAGTTTCCTTAATTTTTATAAAAAATATTTCTCCACTAGTGATGCTAGCGCCCTAGGGCTGGATTTCGAAGATGAAAGCGGCAGCACTACCGCCAATGCCGGTATGTTGGAAATCGATGCTGAACAAGCCGAATTAGTTGTTGACCTGCGCTACCCTGTCACCTTTGATATCACTTCCGCCTTGGATAACTTAAATAAGTCATTATCAGAAGAGGGCGTCGATCTCGAAGTTAGGGAAAATATGGAACCGCTCTACCTGCCGCAAGATTCACCTCTTATCACTACACTGATGGAAGTATACAACGAAGGCACAGGAACAAAGGGTCGCGCCGTTGCCATCGGAGGCGGAACCTATGCCCGCTCCATCCCAAATATTTGTGCTTATGGACCGGCCTTCCCCGGCGACGAGGATATCGCCCACCAGGCCAACGAATGGGTCTTAGAAGAAAAACTGTTGGCAGCTACCTGTATTTACAGAAATGCCTTCCGCAAACTGGCCACAAATGATTAATAGCGCAAATTATTAAGATTCCGTTTTGCTAAAATTTAATGGGCTGTCATCCGACAGCCCATTTTTATTTTATAAATATTA
>Ga0172377_10005706_pt1 | contig 12809 bp, 18 predicted proteins | sample Pumphouse3metaG_FD_119749 | JGI IMG/M metagenome (GOLD analysis project Ga0172377, IMG submission 119749) | Leachate microbial communities from a municipal landfill in Southern Ontario, Canada - Pumphouse #3 metaG | ecosystem: Engineered > Solid waste > Landfill > Unclassified | place: Canada... | reverse complement strand
TGTCCTCTTTTCATTTTAAGTGTTATATTTGATTTATTTTTTATCAGGTTTCTAAATCGTACTGTATTTATACAAGTACTTGCAATAATAACCATAAGTATAACATTCTTGTTGTTCATATTTTTATCCTCTTTTCATTTTAAGTGTTACATTTTCTTTATTTTTTTGTTCTTTTTCAAAGTTGTTAAGCATATTAACCATTTCATTTCTATGCTTAATTTTTTCCATTTGGTTTTTAACTTGTACTATTGATACACCAGTACTTGCAATAACAGCCATAAATATAATAATCTTGTTGTTCATATTTTTGTCCTTTCTGAAAAAAGCTAAAGAACTAGTTGTCCTAGTTCTTGCTTTGAGTGTTAACTAATATTCAATTTAAATAATCTTTTTGATAGTTGCTTCAGCCTCAATTGTGTCACCATTGTTGACAGCATAATTAATCTTAGCAGATCTTGAATTACTTCCATGCATAGCTTTATCAAAATCATTTGATACTTTATGCTTTAAAGTAATTGCTGCTACTGTAATTGTTGTGCCAACTCCTGATGCTATAATTATAGGCATTATAATTTTCATTTTCATAATATTCTCCTTTTAGTATAAGTGTTATCTCTCATTATATAGGATGTTTATTTCGCGTGTGAATAATATATGAAAGAGCAAAAGCCATTGCTGACTTTACCCCTTTAAATATAACTTGTTAATAGTTGTACATAATTATACTATTCTGTATAACTCTTCTGAATCGTTAAATACCTTAGCCATATGATCCATAAATATTTGAGCTTGTTTTTCTGTTAACATGACATCTAGTAATGATGTATTATGTGTTTCATTTTCGAAATTGGTTACATATGTTACCTCATTTGATTCAATTTCAAATAACAAACGCAAAGACATCAATATTACTTTTATGTCTATGTTTGGAACAATAAACGTACATAAATATTTTTTCTCTTTTTTTGGTGGTAATAACTTCTTAATAGTTTCAATAATTTTCATAATGTTCTCCTTTTAATATAAGTTTTATCTCTCATATTATAGGTAGTTTATTTAGCGTATCTATTAACATATCTACTTTCACTAAAAGTTTTTTTATTTTTTATAGCTTTAGCTATTGCTAGATCTATACCTGCTCTAGACTTTAGATGATAGTAATATAAATCTTTGAAAGGTGTATTCAGTCTATCTATTCTTCCTGCAGCTTGTACCATTACTTTGTAAGAGTAATTCTGTGAAAAGAATATAATAGTATCTGTTTCTGTGCAATTCCATCCTTCACTTCCAGAAGTGTACTGAACCAAATATACCCACTTATCTGTTTTAGGAAGAGGCTCATGTTTGTGCCCATTCCATTCTGCTATAGTTACATCTTCACCATATCCTAAATTTTTAAGTATGTTTAATTCATAATCAAAGTTATAAAATATAATAGTCTTTGGATGATCTTCAACCAAACCTAATATAGCTAGTTCTCTAGATTCATCTGAATTAACTATTTTTCTTAAAGTATAACATAATTCTCCTGCTGTTTTTATAGGTTCTTTTTTAAATATATTCCATCTATTCTTATTAGTTTCTTTATACAGTTTCATGTCATAGTCAACTAACATATTTTCATGATGAGATATAGTATTTCTATCAAAGTCCATATCGACTAGAAGTTTATTTCTATACGAGAATAATATTTCAGTGTCTATATATCTTTCTACTTTAGGATATTTAGTGTATCTGCTATATACTGCATGTTTAGATGTAAATTCTGACCTACTTTTGTAAAAGCCATTAGCTATGAATAATGGAATATAATCATTCCAAGTATCACCTGGTGTTGCACTTAGCAATATCCATTTGTTTCTCTTAGCTATTTTTAAAAAGGCTTTAACCCAAGGTCCATTGCCTACCAGTCTTTGTTCATCAAATATAAAGAATGCTCCATAAACTTTAGAATAATCTTTAATCTTGTTCCATGAATCTACTATGATATTATTGTCATAATATGATACTTCTTTATTAGTAGACATTAAAAAATTTACCAATTCTCCTTCCCATTCTAATGTATCTCTTTTTAGTGCAGTAGTTATAATGTACAAGTCTTTTGGTTTTTTCATAGGAATATAAGTCTTTTTATTTATTTTTCCTCCTTCTTGCAAATAGTAATATGCCAAAGCAGTTAAAGATTTTCCACTTCCTACTCCACCACATAGTACTGCTCCATTTTTTAATTTATTGACTGCTTCTAATTGATGGTCATATAATTTTATCATTTAGTTCTCCTTTACTATTAGTAAATATAAGAAAGAGATTGTATTTCAAACCTCTTTCTAAATATATGGAATCTAAAAGACATGAATATCATCATCTTGAGTGTACTTAGATGCAAACTGATCTTCTTCAATAGTTACATACATTGTTTTTAAATATGCTTTTACTCCAGTTTTGCCATTAACTTCCCATGAATATGGTCTAATGATAAGGTCCACACTTTTTATTTCAGCATAGTCTAATTCTCGAATAGAACTTTCATCTATAGATGTCATTGTTCCACTTGATTTAACTAAGTTAATGCTAGGCGGTATGTTGTCAAAATTTACTGCTACTTGAATATAATGGTCAGGAGTTTCTCCATCTTCTCGTTCCTTAAATTGATGAATATTCCACCCATCATCAATTAAATTTTTTGCCATCTCTTCATCATCTATAATAGCACAAAAGTTTCTATCTCCTGCTCTATTATATGTACTTTCTTTTCCAGAAAAGTTTCTAAATATAATTTTAGCATCTTCGATTACTAAGTTTTTAATATTGTTATAAGCCATTTTGGTACCTCTTTCTTTTTTTATCATTATACTACAAATGGATGAATTCCATTATTTTTAATATCATATGGAACATCAGAACTAAACCATTCTAAGTCTCCATATTTACTTACTGTTTCTGCAGCAGTTTCTACCATTTTATCATAGAAGCTTCTGTCTATGGTATCTTCTTTTTTTAAAGTTTCTACCATTTCTGCTTCTAACCATCTATATCCTTTTGTTCCAGTTGCAGCATAGTATTTTCCATTCTTCTCTCTATACAATATACCACCACCTGTACCATTCAATACAGGACAGAACAATCCTACTTTTCCAATAAATGAATAGTTATGCCCTTTTGCTATTTGCTTTTTAAGTCTATTTGCTTCTTCTAAATATTCTTCATTTTCTGGTTCTTCTTTAAATTTTTTATCTAATTTTTCTAGTTCTTTTTCATAACTAGAAACATCTTCTAGTTCTTCATTAAAATCTAAATATAAAGTTCCAGTAACTGATTTTGTTTCACATAAGTCTTTGAATTCTATAGGTTCTTTACTGAATAAAGTCTTATATACATAAGGTACTTTAAACTGTGTTCCTGTAGCAGTCCATTCTCCACTATCATATTTTGCAATATATACAGCATCATTTACTAAACACATTTTGTCATAAGTAGCTTCATGCTCAAAATTATAACCATATATTTTACCATAGTCCTGAACAAATTTAATTATTTCTGGCGTAGCATCTGGTATTTTTATGGAATCAGTTTTTATATGAGCTACTTTAAAACCTCTTGCTTGAACCACATGTTTAAGGTTAATCATGAATAATGCTCCTCTTTTAGCGACTATATTATCTATATTTCGTTTATCTTTAAATGCATTAATATAACTAGTGCATGTTAAACCATATACAGAATTAATGGCTATTTTTAAGGCAAATGCTAAGTCTTTTACTTTATCTTTATCTTCTAAATATGGATTCAATGCTCCATCTAGAAGAGTCTTTGCCTTATCATAGTCTTTGTGCTTTATTGCCAAACGAGACTGAACAATTTCTTCAAATCTACGTGTATATTTAGTCCCAAATGTTTGTTCATTTATAATAGAACTTGGATGCATTGATGCTATATCTAATAATGCTACATTTCCATACATTCCTGGTTCAGAATATACTTCTCCTCCTTCTCCTACAACTTCACCTCTGTATGTAGATTTACCAAATTCAAATTTGTATCCAGGAAATACAGGTTGTCCTATTTCGTTAAGATATGAATAGTCATCGTTTATCTTAACTCCACCAACATTAGTTATTTTAATATCAGTTTTATTAGTTTCTCCCAAATTTCTATAATTAAATTCAGATTGAGGATTTCTTTCATCTCCAAATATAATTTTAGTAGTTAAAGTATTAGTGCTATCATTAACTGTCATATTTGCGACATCTGATAATATCTGTCTTGCTAACCAATCCGATTGTCTAGCTTCAAATACTGCTTCAGTTGCACGAACATCATCATCACAATAGTCTGCTACTTTTTCCCATAATTCTTTTGGAACTGGTTGATCCCAAGGAAGCCCTAATTCTTGATGCTTTATTCCTAGTTCTATTTCAAACTTTTTCAAACTTTGTTTTTTTGATGAAAAGTCAAATACATCTGTATAAGATATATTGTATGCTTCTCTAAAATAACAATTCGGAACATTGTTGATTATTTTTTGAGATAACCCATACAATTGTTCATTGTTGTATCCTAACATTTTAGCATACAGAATATGATTATCATACCTTCTGTTGTTAAATCCTATTAATTTTAATCTAAGCAATTCTGTTATTTCAGACGAATTAGGATTTATCATTCTGTTTATTTTTTTATCAACACCTCTAAGTTTCCAATTAACTAAAAACAAATTTGGAAACACCTCAATATCAAAGAAAGCTATTTCTGAACTTTCTTCTTCTGTAGGAATTTCTGGAATATATTCTGCATCTTCTGAACAAAATTTCATATCTCCTACCAAATCCATACAGTATTTAGATTGATTATTGCTTTTTGATGCGAAAGAAAATATAGCACTTCTCATATCAGTTACATCATATTTGATTTTGCTTTTGTAAGCATCCTCCAATATTTTGTATACGAAATCTATGCTAGGTTTAGTTCCAGGATGGTATTCTTTGTTAAGATTTTTTATAATTAATGTTCTTATTGCTTTTTCATTAGTAAGTTCTTTAAAATTTATCACTTCGTCTCCTTTCATTGGTAGTCCAGAACTTATATTTGCTATAGGCAATGTATTACACTTGCTTAGCTTTCTTCGTAATGAACTATTTCCATTAAAGACTTTTACTTCAATGTGCTCGCTATATATACTACTGAGTTTTGTTGGGTCTCCAGTATAAATATAATGCAAGTGTATTCCTTGCCCACCTTTACTAAGTTCAGCATAAGTAGGTGGAAATTTACTAGCTTCTTTTAAATTTAGTTCAAAGTTCTTTTTTCCATTTTCATCTGGAATATCAAAATCTATAACAATATGATTTAGTGGAACTTGAATATAATGAAGCTTTTTAGTATTTAAGTCTTTTAACTTAGTGTTAACTTCACTCCATTTTTTGGTAGGAGTTTCTTTAAATGTTCCATATTGAGCATAGCATTCAGAGTAATCGTTATCAAATATAGATTCTGTTTTTTTAAAATCTATAACGTATGGGTTTTCTTCAATTGTTTGTTGTAATACCGCACTATTATTAATTACATTATCTTCAAACTTTTCAGTTCTAAAATTGTAATAATAACTTCTTGCTCTAGTTCCATCTTCAAATATATATCTTTCTTTGAAGTCTCTAAAATAATTTCCTAGTTCTTCTCTAAATGAACTTTGAGAAAAAGGATAATTAACATGAGCATCTTCACAATATTCTTTGTACATTTCCCATGCAGCTTTTAATGTTACGCCATTTTCTTTTGAAAACACCAAATATGAATCAATTACAAAATTGTAAAAATCATTAGATGCTCCCAACATTTTTATTGGAATATAATTGTCATATGCTCCTTTGTTTTGCTTGTATACATCTAAACATCTATATGCTATAGCCCCTAATTCAAATTCCATTTTTGCCACAAGTCTTCTATACTCAGATATAGGTACTCTATCTCCACTAGGGGTAACATCAATAAGTCTTCTTATCAAACCTGATTTAGCATCTGTTATTTTTACTGGTTTATTTGTACCCATAAATAAAAAGCATTTAAATTTATTTGCATATGTCGATTTAAATTTTTCATTTACAGTCATCATTTCATGTGACACTAAACTATTTAGTCTAGTGTTATCTTCTATTCTCGATAAGTCTCCATCATGTTGTATTGCTACTAATGGATTTGTTTTAAAAGATTCTAAAGCAAAAGAGTTACTTGATGACCCTAATGCTTTAGCATCAAATACTGAATAATATCCTTCAAATAATGCTTGAATGATATTTAGTATTGTTGACTTACCAGTTCCTGCTGATCCATAAAGAACTACAAATTTTTGTATTTTTTTCGAATCACCAGATAATACTGCTCCTATACTCCATTCAATTTTATTCCTTTCCTCTTCAGAATATAGAGTTCCTATAAGTTTATCATAAGCTGAATAATCTCCAGGTTCTAAAGGATATGGCAGCTGCTTACTAGCATAATCCTTTTTAACTGGTGTAGTATTTGAGAATATAAGTTTTTCGTCTAACATTTTAAACATGTCTGTCATTTGTTTTTGACAGTATTTGTGCCAATTGTCGATCATGCCTGTTTCAGCATCCCACATATGTAACACTTTTATATTTGCATCGAAAGATTCTTTATGCTCGTCAGCATATTTATCTAATTCTCTATCCATTATATTTAATGCATCATGTTCATCTGTTGACCAAAGACCCTTTTCTTCTACCCATATAGCGTAGAAGTCTCCTCCTCTAATCATTAAATCGGAAGATTTTTTAATGACAAATTTTGGGTAAATTTCTATAACTCCTCGTTTAGTACTTCGAGTTGCTATCATTAAAAAGTCTATCATTAAATCATCCTCCTTTTTTATTCCTTTCATTTAGCCTTTTTTTATAAGATTTGATTGTTTCTAAAATATGAATGGCATCACTTTTATATGTAAATATCCATTCTGTTTGGTCATACATAATTATTCTCAAACTGTTGTTTCCATTTGAAAATATCTTTTCTACCGTTATAGATTTCTCTGGGTAAATTTTTTTGAATTTATTGTACACGTTATTTACACCCATAACATCTCCTTTTAGTTAAATTTATCCAAGTAAGCAAACATTTGATACCATATTTCTACATTTCTCATGTCTTCTTTTGGATTATCTATAGTGAACAATCCACCTGAGCCATTTGACTCATATTCTCTATTCAAAAATATATCTACAAATTCATCTACATACTTTTGGTTAAATACCTTATCAGTCATTATATTAAGTCCTAATGATTGAATCATATCCCAAAACCATATTCCAGTTCTGTCTCCTATTTCAGGATTTGTCATAATGCTCTCCTCACATCTAAATGCTAAAGCTACCATCATTTCTAATACTGAACATGGTCTATTGTCGTCTATAGTGCTTGCTATATTTTCTTGTAAAATATCTTTTTCATATCCAAATCTGTATCTTAAATCTAAGCCATCATGTTGTCTGTTGGCATCCATTTCATTAATGTACACAAAATCTATTTTATGCAATGAATGCAATAATTTTTTATATTCTCCTGGACCTTCTATTAAGTCCATCATCCATTTAAAATATGATTTGCTCATTGTAGTACCGTTAACTTCACGCATTAGTTACCACCTTCTTTAATTGATGAATATGAAACATATTGTTTTGTAATTCTGAAGTCTGTTTTAATGTTATCATTTCTAACACATATAAAGTCGTTGCCATATTCTCCAGATGTTATTTTATATGTTTCTAACTGAAGATACATTTCTCCTGGTGTTTCTAATGCATCTGTGCCCACTAATTCTTCTACATCTACAACTTTAGTTTTGTCATCGTCATCATATGCTAATGTTCCTCCATCAAATAATAACAAATCAGACTGTTCATAGTCATCATATTCTCCAAATTCGTCAGTAGTTATAACATATGGGTCAACATATAATTCATCAATTTTAGAAACTGTGTCTTCAGAATAATGTGAATAATCCACATATTTTGATTCTGTTTTAACTTCTTCTTCAGAATTTATATACTCTTGTTCCAAATCTTCTACTGATTCTACTTTTGCTTCATTTTTATCTATCTGTTGCTGCATTTGTTCTAACTTTGACTCATAATCCATTTCTAGTTTATATTTTATCTCTGTAAACCTATCAATAACTTCTTTTACTTCTTCATTTGCTTCGTGATCAATTTTTTTTCTGTATATTTTTATAGATGCAATTGAACCCACTCCAAGTCCAATTGCAAATCCAATAAGTGTTTTAATCATTTTTATACACTCCATTCTAAACTATTCATAATATTTCCATCTACATTAAAATCTAAACAAATAACTGGTTCATCATCTAATCCGTTTAATATTGCTTCTTCCATACCAAAGTCAATATAAGAATCTATATCTTCATTTGTTGGGTCGTAAACCCATCCAACTGATTGACCTGCTTTAGTTATAGGCATTCCTAATTTTTGATAAACATCGTTAAGGAATACATGTTTATTGATTTTTAATATATCGTTACAATAGTTTTGTGCAGTTTTTAAGAAGAAATAATTCATTTCAGGATTAATATCCCAATTAGGATTATCTTCTGCAAAGAATTTAGAATATGGACTATGCTCAAATCCTTGATCGTCTATATAGTTACTTTCAACTGAAGATACTTCCTCTTCAACTTCTTCTTCTTCTCCTGTTTTCTCGTTTACCACTGTCTTCTTAACCATTTTTTTCTTAATACCATGTAGCATAGCTTTATCTATGTCTTTACCGTATTCATCTTTTACATTTTTTCTGTAAAATTTAAAGCTTTTACTTAAACCGCTGTAAGCAGCAGCTAAATATACATTTCTTTGTGATAGAATATGATTAGATGTAACTATTAGTCCTATAGATGCTAATGCTCCTACTACACTTGGTGCATATATTTTAGTAACATCTATTACTACATTTTTAGTTAAATCTTTTAATTCTTTTTCTTTAGCTTCATCATCACTATCATGTACATCAATAGTTTCTTTGTCTTCTTTATATTCTGTAATTACATCTTTAGCTTTGATTGCTGCTTTGCAAGTAAATACTGTTGATACACCAATTCCAATAACTCCTGATACTATAAATATAGTTGGGCTGTGCTTCTTTAATCCAAATCCTACTTGTGCCATAGCACTTTTTAATTTATTGCTCATTTTTATTCTCCTTCTGTTTTGTGTTTAAATAATTTATTAAGTGTGTAGTATATACTACTATTTTTTCTAAATCTTCTACTCCATTTTTCTTTTTCCATCGACAAGCATATTTAATAATGTTGCCAGTATCAGTAGCTTCTATTCCTTTAAGTTCTTCTGTGAAAGCTTCTATCACATCAATTACTTCTAATCCTGTAGAACTTTGATAATGGCTTGGAGAATGTACATTATCCTCTTTGCCATTATTAAGTTTGTCTTTATTCATAAATATATCCTTTCTATTTTAAGAAATATTAATCGGTCTAGGGAATATCAATTGATAATCTCCACTACTAAGTCTTACCGATTTTATTCTTTTAAATAATAATTGGTCCCATCCATAATCGTTATTGGTATAGTTTTCATCTATTACTCCGATTAAATCATATAAATCTGCTATACTTGCATCTCCATGTTGGTCTATTATTGCTCCCATATTTATTAAAACTTCTTCTGCGTCAGCTCTTGATTCAAGAACTATATCTTTATCCATAAATGTAGATCGTTTTCTAGATTCATATGTACTAATACTATTATTAGTAGTAGTATTTCTATTTTTGTAGTAATTGTCGTATGACATTTTAGATGTTCTACTTTTAGTAGTATTAACTGGTTCTCCTTTCACTAGCATATTAATACTATTTAAAAACATATCTTTAGCTAAAGGAACTATAATTTCGCTAAACAAATGTTCTTTTAATGTTTCTGGATCATCAGGAATAAAAGCATTTATAACTTTTTTAAGTCCTGATTTTTTTCCTATATTTGCTTTTCCTTTAACGACTTTAGTTACTTTTCTATCCTCAGCCTTTTCTTTAGACTTATTTGAATTTCCTTTGTATTCCATATTTTTCTCCTTCTAATAAAAACCAAAAGGAAAAACACCTAGTTATAGATGTTCTCCTTTTTAAAGTTAATTATTTGCTACTTTTTTTGTCGTTTACTACTGCTGCTTTCTTTTCTGCTTTTGCTGCTTTTCTATTTTTAATCTTTTCCTTTTGTGTTTCTAATCCTGAATATGCTTTAGTGGCTACTTTTGTAGGAATTAAATTTCCTACTACTAGTCCAATAAATACAGATTCCATTAATAACTTACCTGGTTTTTGATTTAAAAATTGATTTACAACTTTAACATCTTTGATAGTTTTCATAATATTTCTCCTTTTAGTGTTTTAATAATATCTTTCATTATACAGTATGTTTTTTTCGCGTACTTAATCTTTATCATAATTCCATCTAGGTACAATAGAGTATGATAGCACAATACATGGTTCATTAGTTTCTGCGAATTGTGTGCTATAGTCAAAATACACAAGACCAGTGTTCATATTCCATCCAATGTCATCGCCTACAGATATAGATGGAAGTCCTAGTTCACTATAAAAATCATTAAGACTTACTATGTTTTCATTGTAAAGTCTATTATTTAGAGTGTTTTGAATTTTATCTAAAGCACTTAGCTCAGATGTAAAATATCTTCCTGATATAGTGTCTAAGCATAAAGCCTTACCAGACGGTGTATCAAAAATATGGTCAACAGGAACAGCTGCTAATTTATCTTTAGCTATTTCGTCTTTTACTTCTTTGTCTTTTTCTTCTCCTACAATATCTACTACTTTTGCTCCATATTCTTTTAAAGCATTTTCAGACAAAGAATATGCTGTTGCTAAAGCAGTGGTTCTTCTTGTATCTATTTGATTAGAGAATATCAAGCATGTTATGGCTCCTGCTGCAACAACTGCTGATGGAATATAACATTTGTAAGTTTTTTTAATTTTTTCAATGTTACTATATTTGTAATCTTCATCTTCATTCAAAATATCAAGAGCTTTTGGTGTAGATTTTACAGCCAATATAGTTGATGATACCATTCCTGATATTCCTAACATTGTTAGCATTTTAGTATTATTTGATAAGTTACTCATAACACTTTCAAATATATTTTTCATAGTCATTTATTAATCCTTTCTATATAAATTGTAAAAGTATACTTCGTGTAGCTTCTACAGCTATTTTATACTCTTCAACTTTATTATAATTATAACTATCTTCAAACATTTCGTAAGTTTCTTTCAAAATATCTAAAGGACTTTTTGATGTTTTTCCAGATATAAATTCTGGAAGTTTTAAGTATTCGTTTAACTCTTTTTCTAAAATATAATTAAGAGTTGACACATATGTGCTTAAATATTCAATTTCTTCTTTTGATTTAGAATTAATCATTTTTTCAGTGTAATCATTTATAGCATCTTCTATGATAGATATTGCTAAACTATACATATGATCATCTCCTTATTTTTTTTTAGATTTTGCGATTCGTTTGTCTATCTTAAGGTCTAACTGCTTATCACTTATTTCTCCACCTACCATTGACAATGCAAATGATGTAACAGATATTGCTAATGATAGTATTCTTAATTTTTTCTCGTTCATAATGTTCTCCTTTTTATTTAATATTAAAATATAATTATTTGTCTATGCTCTCTGTATTGTCTTTTTCATAAAAATAATCGTAATCATCGGATAGCATATATGGTGCTATTGGAGGATATATAATTATACATTCTAAACCATCATCCATTGTGGTCTTCTTTGTGTAAAAATCTATCCAATCAAATCCTTCTTGTAATGGTGAAAGATTGTCCCAACCTACAATATCGTCTTCGGATTTTTTCTTTAAACCTAAAAAATCGTAATACTCCCCTAAAGTAGCATTTCCTCTTATAATATAGTTTCTATTTAAATGATATTGAGCTAATATTACTGAACTTGAAGTAGCTTCAAAATATTGTTCAGACATTTCATCATAAAATAGAATTTTTTCATCATTGTTCATCAAATTACTATCTGGATCTATGTCTACAACTTGTGTTCCCATATAACCATGTTTAGCCATTGCTTCTCTTATTTGGTCATCCATTTGTTCTCCAAATAATCCTTTTCCTGTATTTTTGTATTGTCTATAACTTTGATCCAACAATGTAAAAGCAGAAGTCAATGCTGCATATTGTTTTGCTGAAATTATAGTACCTGCTAATATACAAGTAATTGTTGCTGATGCAACCATTGCAGATGGAATATAGTGTTTATAACTAGAAACCACTGCCTCTTTCTTAGTAAAAGCAAATGGGTCTCCTTCATGTTTTTCTGAACTATCTTTTTTAATATCTTCAAAAGCTTTTGGTGTAGCTTTTACAGCAATAACTGCTGTTGCGATTACTCCTATTGATCCTACTACAGCTAATGTTATAGGTGCAATCATTTTTTTATTAATTTTCATTGTGTTCCCCTTTCAATTTTTTTTAAATAATGTGTTCTTCATACAATACCACAAACAAATATAAACCAATTAAGGTTCGTATAATTGATGCTTTTTTTCTCTTATTGCTCATAACAATCTCCTTTCTATTTATTTAATACTTTAATAACGCCTTCTATAGCTTTATATGATAACATTAATCCTACTCCTAATCCAATGCCAAATGAAACATTTTCATTTATGCGTCTTACATTTTTAGGTGTAATTTTTTCATCTAAACAATTATAAATAATTTT
>Ga0172377_10005703_pt1 | contig 12811 bp, 11 predicted proteins | sample Pumphouse3metaG_FD_119749 | JGI IMG/M metagenome (GOLD analysis project Ga0172377, IMG submission 119749) | Leachate microbial communities from a municipal landfill in Southern Ontario, Canada - Pumphouse #3 metaG | ecosystem: Engineered > Solid waste > Landfill > Unclassified | place: Canada... | reverse complement strand
AGATTTTCCAACATTTGGAAGACCTACTATACCACATTTTAAAGCCATTTTATCAAATTATGATTAGATTGGCAAAGTTAAATTCTTTTTCCTTATTTTTGAAGAAATATTCCAATACTTGATAATTTCAATTAAATTGGATACAATATGGTTATAAAATATTTTTATTTTTTCTCCTAAAATAAAATAGAATTCATGACAGAGGATCAGCAATTGTTAACCGACTTAAAAGATGAGAAAAAGAAACAACAGGCGTTTCGTGTTCTCGTTGGTAAGTATAAGGAACGACTGTACTGGCATATCCGGAAAATAGTTATGAATCATGAAGATGCTGATGATATTCTTCAGGAGGTGTTTATAAAGGTATGGAAAAATATTCCATCTTTTAGGGCAGATTCCGGATTATATACATGGCTGTACAGGATTGCTACTAATGAGTCTTTAAGTTTTCTGAGTCAGAAAAAAAGAAAGCTTTTAGGTAATTCTGAGGAGATAAATGATTATCTGATTGAAAATTTAAAATCTGATCCTTATTTTTCAGGCGATGAGATTCAGCTTAAACTTCAAAAGGCAATAGCACAATTACCTGAAAAACAAAGACTTGTGTTTAATATGCGTTATTTTGATGAGGTTAAATATAAGGATATGGAGAAAATTTTTGGTACAAGTGAAGGTGCACTAAAGGCTTCTTTTCATCATGCCATGAAAAAAATAGAAGCTTTTTTAAAGGCTGAAGATTAACAAAATAAATTATGATTAAACTTTTATGGTTTATTATAGTCAAAAAGTAAAACAAATAAGATAAGACGATGAAAACAATAAATAAAACAAATCAGAATAATTTAAAGGAAATCCCTTTCGGGGTGCCGGAAGGTTATTTCGAGTCGTTTGAATCTCGTCTTGAAAAACGAATGATGACGGAGTCTGAAGAAAAGGAGAAGTCGTTAAGAGGAAAAATTATTAAATTAATTAAACCTGCTATTGGAATAGCTGCCGGTCTTATTCTTGTATTGTTACTGGTTCATTTTCCTTTAAAAAAGGACTCTGTTTCGCTTATTTCAGTGGTTAAAGAAAGTAATGTTGAAATGCAGTACGAAAAAGAATTGATGGCTCAGTCAACTGCTTTGGACGAAAAAACATTTTATGATGTTCTTACAAATCAGAAGGATTCAACTGTTAGTATATCCGTTATAGATGATTCTGAAAAGGTAATTACTATATTATCTGATGAATTAAATGATTATGAGTTTTATGCAGAAATTATTAATTAATCTGCCGGAGTGGAATTTAAGGAGTGTTTTTATTTCTTTTATATTTTGAAAAATAAAAAATAAAAAAATAGATTTATGAAAAAAATTATATTCGTATTAGGATTTTTCTTTATTCTTTTTCAGGGTTGTTCACAGTCTAAAGCTGGGAAAGATGGAGATTTTAAGAAGTTCCAATCAATGAAGGTCGCTTATATGTCTGAAAAAATAAGTCTTACACCTAAAGAGGCACAGGCTTTTTGGCCTGTTTATAATGAATTTGATAAGAAACGTTACGAAATTCATAAAAAAGAGCATTCTATGGGTAAAGATATTCATGATAACTTTGATTCCTATACTGATAAAGATTTTAGGAATTTTATTACTGAAATGGAAAATCAGGATTTAGCAGAAGTAAATCTTGCAAAAGAATATAATGAAAAATTTTTGAAAATTTTACCGGCCAGGAAAGTTGTCCTGATTGGTAGTGTAGAAAAAGATTTTCGTTATAAGATGATTCGTGAATTTAGGGGTAAAGGATCTAAAAAAGCTGAAAAAAAGTAATTTATTTGTTGAAAAAAAATTTTGATAGGATAATAAAAAATGGGAAGCGGTAAATTTTACCGGTTTCCATTTTTTATAGTTAAAAGATTAGATTTTATCCGGACTTGTTTGCAGGAAGCTACTGATTTGTATTTTATTATTTTGAAAGAGTAGCGATTAATTCATCAGGAGTTATAAGTTGCTGATCTCCGGTTTTCATATTTTTCAATGTTACTTTTCCTTTTTCTATTTCCTGCTCTCCTGCAATAACTACATAATTTATGTTTTTGCGGTTAGCCCATTTCATCTGTTTCTTTATTTTGTCTGCATCAGGATACATTTCTGAGGCTATATTTGCCTGACGTAATTTACGAAGTATGGGTATACAGAAAGTTTGTTCTTTTTCACCGAAATTAATGAAAATTACTTTTGATGATCCGGAAAATTCTTTGGGGAAAAGTTCAAGCTGAGTCATGACATCATAAATACGGTCTGCACCAAATGATATGCCTACTCCTGAAATTCCCGGCATCCCGAATATACCGGTAAGATTGTCGTAACGTCCTCCTCCGGTTATACTTCCGATTTCCGTGTCTTTGGATTTAACTTCAAAAATAGATCCTGTATAGTAATTAAGTCCTCTGGCAAGAGCAATATCCAGCTGTATTTCCATCTTGAAATCAACGGATTTTATATAATTGAAGAGAACAGACAGTTCTTTGATTCCTTTGTTTCCTATTTCAGAGTCCTTAAGGATTTCTTTTAACTGATCAAGTTTTTCAGTTGTGTTTCCTTTGAGATTTAAAATAGGCTGTAATTTTTCTATTGCCTCCCTGCTTATTCCTTTTCCCAGTAATTCTGAATTGACATTTTCAATGCTGATTTTATCAAGTTTGTCAATGGCTACTGTTATGTCTGTAATACGTTCCTTTTCGCCTATAACTTCTGCAATGCCGGCCAGTATTTTACGGTTATTGATTTTTAATACAGTGTTGATATTTAATTTACTGAATACGTCATCTGCTATCTGAACCAGTTCAAATTCATTAAATAAAGATTCGCTTCCGATTATATCTACATCACATTGGTAAAATTCACGGTAGCGTCCTTTTTGTGGTCTGTCTGCTCTCCATACGGGTTGTATCTGATATCTTTTAAACGGGAATGAGATATCGTTGCTATGTTGAACTACATAACGTGCAAATGGCACTGTCAGATCATAACGAAGACCTTTTTCAGAAATTTTATTAGTGATTTTTAAAGGATTTTTTTCTATAAGATCATTGTCGTCTATCCGGGAAAGAAAATTTCCTGAATTAAGGATTTTGAAGAGTAGTTTATCTCCTTCTTCTCCATATTTTCCCATAAGGGTAGAAAGATTTTCTATGGAGGGAGTTTCTATAGATTGAAATCCGTAGAGTTGAAAAACTGATCTGATTGTATCGAAGATATAATTTCTCCGCATCATTTCGGATGGCGTGAAATCACGTGTTCCTTTTGGTATAGAGGGTTTCTGAGCCATAATTATTATTGCTTATTATTGAATGACAAAGATAACGAAAAATGACGATTTTTTTAGGTAAGATATACAACAATTTCATCTTCTATGAAGAAGTAATGAACAGGATATATTATTTTGGCAGAAACAATTTCGACATAGAGTTGTTGATTATTGTCTTTAGTTATTTTTATTTGTCTGATATAGTCCGGAGACGGATTTTTGCTGATTTTAAATGCTGCCTCTTTTATGCACCAGAATAGTCCCAATCCATTGGAAATTGTACCGGCAAGTGATAATTCCTTATCTGAAAGGTATTTTTTTGTAACTCGTAAAAAATTTCTTTTTGAATTTTCAATATCAAGCCCGACTGGTGATTTTTTGTCTAAAAAAATTCCGGCCATATTCTTAGAATGGCTTATGCTGATTTGAGAAAATTCCGGTGATTTTAATATTGGTTTACCATTTTTGTTATAAGAAAGTTGCGCTTCGTTATCGCATATATTTTTTATAAGGAGACGTGTGGTAATCCATTCTTTTTGTCGGCTGAAACTTTTTATTTTTAGAAAATCGTCTGATTTCTTGTATTCCGGATACATTTTTTTTAACATGTCAATTGATTCTGTCCATTTCCATATGGAAAGTATTCCTTCTTTAAATTCTATTTTTTTGATAACTGACATGTTCGGTTACAATTATCTTATGTGGATAGCATAGGAACGGGGTCTATTTCTACTTTTATTTTTCTTATTCGTCGAAAATCGACAGATTCAATATAAAAGGTGAAATTTTCACATCTGAATTTTTCGTTGATATGGGGCATTTCGCTTTTCAATTCAAGAATCAGACCGGCCAGTGTTTCGGCCTCTCCTTTATACTGATCGAAAACATGTGGATTACATCCGGTGATTCTGTAGAAATCATTTAATAAAATTTTTCCGTCAAAATAATATCTGGTGTTACTTATTTTTCTGGAATAATGTTCTATTTCATCAGATTCGTCTATCCTGTTACCAACAATTTCTTCAAGGATATCTTCCATGGTAACAATCCCTGAACATCCTCCGTATTCATCTACTACAATAGCAAGATGAACTTTGTTTTTTTGAAATTCAGCCAGAAGATCATCTATCTTTTTAGTTTCCGGTACATAAAACGGAGAACGGATAATAGACTGCCATCTAAAGTTTTTATCTTTATGGAGATGTGGCAGAATATCTTTTGTGTATAGGATACCTCTTATGTTATCAAAGGATCCTGAACATACAGGTATCCTTGAATAATTACATTCATTTATTAATCTTATAACCTTATCGAATGAATCTTTTAAATCAAGCGTTGTAACATCTACCCTTGATCTCATGATTTCTACGGCGCTTTTATTCCCAAATGTTACTATACCTTCAAGCATTTTTTTCTCGTCACTTATTTCATCTTCTTTTGTCATTTCCAAAGCCTGGGATAATTCATTTAACGAAAGAGATTCTTTTAAAACATTTTTCCCTTTTGCTGTTATAAAAGATGAAGAACTTATTAATAATACATTGATTGGGTTAAATATTTTCATCAGTACATAAAGAGGGGCAGACATTATTCTGGCCATCTTTATGGAATATCTGTTGGCATATAATTTAGGAATAATTTCTCCGAAAAGTAATAGCAGAAATGTGATAATAATGACCTGAAAAATGAATTCCAAAGTAGGTGCATTAGAAAAATCAAATAGCAGTAAATTAATATATGTTGAAAGTATGACGATTCCTATGTTGACAAAATTATTGGCTACCAGTATAGTAGCCAGTAATTTTTCAGGATTTTCCATATTTTTTTTAATCAGGGCGGAGTATTTATCTTTTCCTATTTTTATTTTTTCTTTCTCTGTTGGGCTTAATGAAAAATAAGCCACTTCTGAACCGGAGATCAAGGCAGAAATAATTAATAAAACAATAATAATTATTATGCAGACTAAAGCTGTTGAGCTAAATGGCTGAAAATTAATGTTGCAATACAGCAATATCATGTTTAAGAAAAAATAATTTGTTCCCAATGAATATTATTTTGAAAAATTAAAACGGAAGATCATCTTCTGTTTCTTTCTCCTGTCCTAAATTTTCAGGTTCAGTTGGGGCAGTATTTTCGGAAATACCTGTTGGTGAATTCTGGGAATTTCTGTTAGGATTCCCCAGCATTTCTAAATTATCTACATATATTTCCGTGGTATATTTTTTATTCTGATCCTTATCTTCCCATGATCGTGTTTTTATTTTTCCTTCAATATATAATTTATCTCCTTTTTTTACGTATTTTTCAACTACAGTAGCCAGTCCTCTCCATACAACAATGTTGTGCCATTCTGTATTGGTTACTTTATTTCCGTCTTTTACATAACTTTCTGATGTGGCTAATGAAAAATTAGCTACAGTTACATCTTTGTCAAGATGACGTACAACCGGATCTTTGCCTACATTCCCTATTAAAATTACCTTATTTACTGACATAGCTTTTAATTTTTTAAGTTGTATATAGAAATATAACGAAATAAAAGAAAAATAACAAGGTCAAAATTAAGAATAATCTATTAATTACACGAATTAAGAGGAAAAATTAAAAAATACCTGTTTTTACATTTTTTTCATATATAGAGAGACAATATTTGGTGTTTGTCATTAAAATTCAGAAGTTTTAGTTGGAAAGTTCAAGTTCAGGTCTTGCGTAGCTTGAAAAATGGAAGGTTACTGGTGTAAATGACCATTTTAAGATCAATCGTAATGCAGAGTCTGTACTTTATGGACAAACGCTGTTTTTAGTGTGTATTTTTGATTTCTATAATTTTGAAATTATATTTAATAAAAATTAAAGATGTTGTTTTTGGGAACTTTATATAAAATGGAAAAAACTTAATATGAATTAAATATAGAATAGTTTTGTTAAAATAATTGATAGAATGCGTTTTTGTTTCTAAATAATTTCTATTTTTGTAATTAAATCAGAAAATAATATAATTTATTGAAAACTAAATAATAAATAAGACAATGACAAAAGCAGATATTGTTAACGAGATTAGTAAAAGCACAGGTATTGAAAAAATCGCAGTGCAGAAGACAGTTGAAGCATTTATGGAGACTGTAAAGGGTTCGCTGACAAGTGGGAAAAATGTGTATCTTCGTGGTTTTGGTAGTTTTATTGTAAAGAAAAGAGCAGAAAAAACTGCCCGTAATATTTCTAAAAATACTACTATTATTATACCTGAGCATTTTATTCCTTCTTTTAAGCCAGCAAAGTCATTCGTTTCTGCAGTTAAAACAATTAAAAAATAATTATTATGCCAAGTGGGAAAAAGAGAAAGAGACATAAAATGTCAACGCATAAGCGTAAAAAAAGATTACGCAAGAACAGACACAAAAGTAAATAGCGTATTCTTAATGGGGTGATTGATTACCCCGCAGATTAAATCTGGAGCGTTAAAAACTTTGGATTTAATCTTTTTTATTTTATAATAAAAACGATTGAATATAAATGAAAATAACGTTGTGAGTAGCGATCTAATTATTGACGTCTCTCCTTCGGAAGTGGTTATAGCTCTCTTGGAAGATAAACGTTTAGTTGAGCTTACAAGAGCTAAAAGCGGAGCAAAATTCGAAGTCGGTGATATTTATCTGGGTAAGGTAAAGAAGATCATGCCGAGTCTCAACGCTGCATTTATTGACGTAGGTTATAAAAAAGATGCTTTTTTGCACTATCACGATCTGGGGCCTCAGTTTTCTACTTTAAATAAGTTTATGAAAATTGCCGGTTCTAAAAAGAGTGGTGTTTTTTCGGTTTCAAGAATTGGTTCTGAACGTGATATTAATAAAAACGGTAAAATTACAGACGTTTTAACATCAGGCCAAAATATTTTAGTTCAGATTTCCAAGGAACCTATTTCTACAAAAGGTCCAAGACTGACATCAGAGTTGTCTATAGCAGGAAGAAATTTAGTTCTTTTGCCTTTTAGTGATAAAGTTAGTGTTTCTCAGAAAATTGAATCCATTGAAGAAAAGAATCGACTCAAGAAGTTAATTCAGAGTATTAAACCGAGAAAATATGGTGTTATAGTCAGAACGGTTGCTGAAGGTAAACACGTTGCTGAACTTGATAAAGAATTGAAAAAACTGATTTCTCGTTTTGGAACTATTCTTCCAAGATTGAAGAAAGCCGTGGTGCCTTCTTTGATTATGGGTGAAGTTAATAGGACAACAGCTATAATCAGAGATATTTATAACCCTAACTTCAGTAATATCATTGTAAATGATACTGATGCTGCCGATGAAATTGCAGATTATATTGGGACTATTGATCCTGACAAGAAGAAAATTGTTAAAGAATATAAAGGTGGACAGCCTATTTTCGACTATTATGAAGTTGAAAAGAAAGTGAAATCTTTATTTGGAAAAACTGTTTCGTTTAAAAACGGTGCTTATTTAATTATTGAACATACCGAAGCTTTTCATGTAATTGATGTGAACAGCGGAAATCGTTCAAAAGACGGTATGAATCAGGAATCAAATGCACTGGAAGTTGACCTGGCTGCTGCGGATGAAATCGCACGGCAACTGAGGCTGAGAGATATGGGAGGGATTATTGTTATCGATTTTATCGATATGCATGAACCCGAAAACCGGCAAAAACTTTTTGACCGGATGAGAGAAAATATGGCTTCTGACCGTACAAAACATAATATCCTACCTTTAAGTAAATTCTGCCTGATGCAGATTACCAGACAAAGGGTTCGTCCGGAAGAGCATGTGGAAATAATGGAAGTGTGTCCGACCTGTAAAGGAACCGGTAAAATCACACCTTCCGTCTTGTTTACTGATGAACTTGAAAACAAAATTAAATATATCTTTTTGGATTTAAACAAAAAGAAACTGACATTGAAACTTCATCCTTATGTAGCTGCATTTCTTACTAAGGGATTAATTTCCCGGAGAATGAAATTGGCTTTAAAATATTTTAAAAGAATTAAGATAATTGGGGTCAGCTCCTATAGTTATCTGGAATATCATTTCTTTGATGAAAAAGAGGAAGAGATCATTTTTTAAAAGATGAAAAGAGATTAAATGCAGAATTAAATCTAATACGGATTGTCTGCAGGATATTATAACAATTAAGCCCGGTTGTCTGACCGGGCTTTTTTGGGTTCGCCTGGCACGAACTATTTAACAGGAATTTCTTAAGCTGATATTATTTTTGTTACTTTGAGTATGAATGATTTTAGATTATCCGTTTTCTTATCGGTTGTGAGAAATAGAAGTTTTACAAAAGCTTCAAACGAATTACATATATCGCAACCTGCTATTTCCCAGCACATTAAAGAAATAGAAAAGTTATATGATGTAAGGCTTATAGAACGGAATAAAAATACTATATCATTAACTCCACAGGGTAAGATTTTTCTTTCTTATGCTAACGATATTCATACTAAATATCAGGAACTGGAATTTGAAATGAATCTTGCCAGTCAGAATAATAAAGGAAAGCTTATACTGGGTGCAAGTACAACTATTTCACAATATGTGTTGCCTCCGATTATGGCCCTTTTTATGAAAAGATTTCCTGAAATTGAATTATCACTTATTTCAGGGAATAGTGAACAGATAGAAGAATATGTATATAATAGAAAAGTGGATTTTGGTTTTGTTGAAGGGCTGGTTCACAAAAAGGAATTTAATTATTCTGTTTTGGCAAAAGATGAACTTGTTTTGGTTACTTCTGCCGAAAATAAAACTATTGACGAGATTGATATAGAAAAACTTAAAACACTGCCACTTATTGTCAGGGAAAATGGTTCCGGTACTCTGGCTGTTTTTCAGAACACTTTAAAAGAACATAATATCAGGTTATCTGACCTCAATATTCTTATGCAATTGGGAAGTTCCGAGAGTATAAAGCGCTACGTTAAAATAAGTAAAAATTATGCCATAATTTCTATAGCGGCTATTCATGATGAGCTGAAAGATAATAAATTAAGGATTATTGAAATTAAAGATATGGTTATAGATAGACAGTTTTCTTCTATAACACTTACCGGAACACAAAATAAATTATCAGAGAAGTTTTTTCAGTTTGCAAAAGTTTCCCATAAGAATATGTTATAACATATAACTATTTGGTATTGGACGGGCATGCCTCTTTAACATATCTTTGTTCAGAATTTAAACAAAAGATATGATAAAGAAAGTAATATTTATAGCCGTTGGAATTGCAACAGTATTCCTGTCTCCGGCTTTAGCTTTGTTTGCAGGAATTTTGCTTGCATTTACAATTAAGCCACAGTTTTTAAAAGAGACTAAATTTTTATCTAAATATTTATTGCAGATTTCTGTAGTAGGTCTTGGATTTGGTATGAATCTTCAGAAATCTCTTCAGGCGTCTTCTGATGGTATGTTGTTTACAATCGTATCTGTTGTTACAGTGATGAGTATGGGCGTTTTGCTTGGCAGATTTTTCCATATAGATAAAAGACTTTCTTATCTTATTTCAACAGGAACCGCTATTTGTGGTGGAAGTGCTATTGCTGCCATTTCTCCTGTTATAAAAGCAAATGATAATCAGATTTCCGTTTCCCTGGCTGTGATTTTTACATTAAATGCCATTGCTATGTTTATTTTTCCTCCTATAGGACACTGGATGGATTTAACTCAGACTCAGTTTGGTACATGGGCTGCTATTGCCATTCACGATACAAGTTCTGTGGTAGGTGCAGGTCAGATGTATGGTCAGAAGGCTCTTGAGGTAGCTACTACTGTTAAATTAACCAGAGCACTGTGGATTATACCATTGTCAGTTTTTTCAACTTTCGTCTTCAGAGATTCTGACCGCAAAAGTATTTCAATTCCATGGTTTATTCTTTTATTTATACTGGCTATGATTTTTAATACATATGTTCATATTAATCCTGTTATCTCTATGATCATAAGTCAGTTTGCACACAGATCTTTAAGTGTAACTTTATTTTTTATAGGTAGTATGTTATCTTTTAAGGCACTCAAAGAGGTTGGTTATAAGCCTATTGTCTTGGGAATATGTATTTGGATTATTATTGCTTCGCTTGCTATGGTGGTTGTGTGTAATGCTATATAGAGCTTGAATATAAAGATCAACTTCTGCGTTATGCTTGTCAGAAAAGCGGTCATTTACTAAAGTAAACTCCCTGGTTTTTCTGACTTCGCAAGCCTTGAATTTGATCTTTATATTTTAAGCTCTAAGTTTATTTGTAGGCACTAATAAGAAATTGTCTGTAAAGATTAACTTCTGCGTTATGCTTGCTTTCAAAATGATCATTTACTAAAGTAAACTCATATTTTTCGAGCTTCGCAGGCCTTGAATTTGATCTTTATATTTCAAATCCTTAAGTTTATGGACAGAAAATATTTAATTATTTATATTTTAGGTATGCATGAATTGTAGTGACGTAAGATTTTGCGTCTCTATCTGTATGGTTTTATGATGATTTTTATAAGATTTTATAACTGTGTATTTTAATTATTAATTTTATTTGTGTTAATTTTAAACAAAATAGATCTGAAATTATTTTTGCAAAGTAATTGAAGTAGTTATGGGAACAGTTTATTGATGTATAATGTTCCGGAATAATAATACTAATAATTAAAACCGATTCTGATGAAACGATTTATCTGTATAATAATTTTTTCTCTTTTTTCATTGATCTCGTTTTCACAGCCAGTAAATCCTGTTGCATGGACTTTCTCTTCTGAACAAAAAGGTGATACTGTCCTGTTAAAATTTCATGCAGAAATGCAATCGGGATGGCATCTGTATGATACAGGGCTACCTGAAGGCGGGCCTGTTTCCACATCTTTTAGTTATGAAGACAGTTCTTCTGTAGTTTTTATAGGAAAATTGGAGACAAGTATTCCTCCGGAAAAGGTTCATGATAATAATTTTAATATGGATCTGAGGTACTATTCCAATGAGGTTGTTTTTACAAGGACAGTTAGGGTAAAAACAAAAGATCCTTTTGTATTGAAGGGTAGTGTGGAATATATGTCATGTAATGACGAAAATTGTATTTCACCTACAGATCAGGATTTCCTGTTTCATATAAATAAAGATAATAATGTTACTGCGGGTAAGAAACAGTTGTCTTTGACTGTTGCACAAAAAAAAAACAATAAAGATGACGGAATAAAATTACTCACAAATCAGGGAAAGGAAGGTTCTTCTTCAACTCTCTGGCTTTTTTTCTTTTTTTCTTTTTTGGCAGGTCTGGCGGCTATCTTTACTCCATGTGTCTTCCCAATGATTCCTATGACCGTTTCATTTTTTATGCATGGGAAACTTAGTAAGACAAAATCTATATTCCAATCTTTATATTTTGGATTATCCATTATTGTTATTTATACTCTTGCCGGGACCCTTGTGGCTGTAATTTTTGGGCCTGATGCTGCTAACTGGATGAGTACTCACTGGCTTCCTAATATTTTATTTTTTCTGATTTTTTTGGTTTTTGCCTTTTCTCTTCTTGGAATGTACGAAATAGTATTACCCGGATGGATGGTTAACAAGTCTGACAGGCAGGCTGATAAAGGAGGATTGTTTGGGCCTTTTTTTATGGCTTTAACTCTGGTTTTGGTTTCTTTTTCGTGTACGGGTCCTATCGTTGGCGCTATATTGGTTGAATCAGCAGGAGGTGATGTTTTAAAACCTATTGTTGGCATGTTCGGATTTTCTATGGCTTTTGCACTCCCTTTTACTTTGTTTGCTCTTTTCCCTGAGTGGCTCAGTAATCTCCCAAAATCTGGAGGATGGCTTAATTCGTTTAAGGTGACGCTTGGTTTTCTTGAGCTTGCACTTGGATTGAAGTTTTTAAGTATTGCCGATCAGACTTATCACTGGGGAATTCTTGACAGGGAGGTTTATCTTGCCTTGTGGATAGTCTTGTTTTCGTTTCTTGGACTGTATTATCTGGGTAAGATAAAATTTAAAGGAGATAGTGATTTGAAATATCTTTCTTTTTCGCGTCTGGTGTTGTCTGTCTTTACTTTTACTTTTGTGGTTTATATGATTCCGGGGATGTTCGGAGCTCCTCTTAAGGCTATTTCGGGGTATATTCCTCCTATGACAACTCTTGATTTCGATTTTCACAAGATTGTAAGAAATGAAATAAATCTGGCTTATTCTTCTGAATTTCAAAAAGAAAATCAGCTTGAAATACAACGTAAATACAGCGATTTTTTGGAGTTGCCTCATGGTCTTAATGGTTATTTCGATTATAAGGAAGGGATGGCTGTGGCTAAAAAATTAAATAAACCGGTTTTTATTGATTTTACTGGTCATGGCTGTGTTAATTGCAGAAAAATGGAGGCGAGTGTATGGTCCGATCCGCGTGTACTTCAAATTCTGGAAAATGATTATGTGATAATTGCTTTATATATAGATGATAAGACTAAACTTCCCGAAGATGAGTGGGTGATTTCTTCTTATGACGGAAAAGTTAAAAAAACTCTGGGAAGAAAAAATT
>Ga0172377_10005702_pt1 | contig 12813 bp, 11 predicted proteins | sample Pumphouse3metaG_FD_119749 | JGI IMG/M metagenome (GOLD analysis project Ga0172377, IMG submission 119749) | Leachate microbial communities from a municipal landfill in Southern Ontario, Canada - Pumphouse #3 metaG | ecosystem: Engineered > Solid waste > Landfill > Unclassified | place: Canada... | reverse complement strand
TATAACAATTGTCATTGGCTTAATGATATTATTGCCGGTGCTGGAATTGGTCTGCTAAGTACAAAATTATCTTATTGAATTTATCCCAAATTATTTAAGACAAAAGATAGCGCAAGTTATAAAAATAGAGTAAGCTTTGTTGTCATGTCATATTATGCAAACAATCAATATGGTTGCTCTGCTGCAATATTTTTCTAGGTTAATCATTAATTAATAAATAATATATAAAAAATGTACGATTTGTTACTAAAAATGTTCTTTTTATATTATTTTTTATTTACTTTGCACAGCATTTAAAATGCATATACGAAAAGAACTCGTATTATTTATTATAAGGAGATGCTAGAAACATTACAAAACATAGATTCATCATTATTATTATGGTTAAATGGTTTCCATAATAGTTTCTTTGATTTACTGATGTACATGATATCAAATAAATTTGTTTGGATACCAATGTATGCCTGCATATTATTTGTTAGTGCCATGAAGTATGGCCTTAAAATGAAAATCGTTTATTTTATAGCACTTTTTGCTATAGCCTTTGCAATAACAGATTATACTTGTGCCACAATACTACGTCCAATATTCTGTCGCCCACGTCCTTCGCAGCCAGATAGTCCTATATACCAGCTTGTGCATATAGTGAATGGAGATCGTGGAGGACATTATGGTTTCCCCTCTTGTCATTCAGCCAATTCTTTTATGCTGGCGACATTGTTAACGTTATTTTTTCGTAAGCGTAACCTTACGATATTCATCTATTTTTGGGCTGCTATTCATTCATATAGTCGAATTTATCTGGGAGTACACTATCCGGGTGATATATTGGCCGGGGCAATAATAGGATCCATGATTGCTTTTGGTGTTTATTATGCATTTATGCATATTGCAAAATTTAAGGTCAAAGATTCTTTCCGTTATGTGAATTACATACCATATATAGGTCTCATTACATTTGCATTGCTTATTATGTCAGCAACATTTACATCATTATATGGTCATTCGTTACTGGCAAAGTTGTTATAAGATTATATATAATGATTAATGTCTAATGATTCTCTTTATTTGATTATCCGTTTATGATAGAATTTATTATATTTGCATTATAATTAAAAATGATGAATAGTAATAAATCAGCAAATATTTCATTAGCGTTTGTGTGTATATTTATGATACTCTCATTTTGTATGGGAGCTAAACAATATACTAGTACCCGTGACAGCATTATCGCCAATCTTAATAGTGCATTGGGTAAATCTGTTAAGATGAATGCAAAAAACTGGCTTTGCCGAGATACTATACAGTCATATGTAAAACTGCAGAAGAGTATAGGGAAAGAGGTGACCATTCATACCTCAGATAGAATCTTTGCAGATGCTTTGCCTAAGGAGATTGCTAAACAAAATCCTCAAATACAAATTAATGTATTAAGGATGGATTCCTTTAGGGGAGGAGGAATCTCCGCAGGAAAAATCGATGACGGATATCTCATGAGTGATACAATAATGCTAGTAGATAATTCTAGAATATATGACACAGCCCTGTCTATGCGTGGCTATATATACTGTCCTTTTACTAAAGTTCTTTATATGTCAGATATGAAAGTTCCTTTGGTATTCCTTTTACTTGCGTTGTGCTTTGGAGTATTAAGTATAGTGATAAAAAGGAATAGTAAAAAGACTAATTTACCATCCTCTCAAAAAGATATTGTTTCGTTTGGTGGTCTTGTGTTTTGTAATGAAGATAATTGTATATATGACATATCTCATAACCGCATCAATTTCACCCCCATGGAATATAGTTTGATGGAGATGTTTTATAAATCATCTTCTCACTTTTTACTAAAAAAGGATATCTGTGATGCCTTGTGGCCTGGCAAGGATAATGCTGACGAGAGTTTATATACACTTGTACGTAGACTGAAACAGACTTTGTCTGAGTGTTGCAATGTTAAAATTATGGCAGTCCGTGGCCGCGCTTATCAATTGGAAATCAAATAGATAGAATATTGTCAGCGAATTGTCAGATAAAAGTCAGACTTATTTTTTTGTTCTCATTTTATTACTTCATACTTTTGCCTTCATATTTTAAAAGTAGTAGAAAATATGAAGAAAATTTTATTATTAGCAGCATTTATCGTTATGGTTGCTAATGTATCTGTTGCTCAACAGAATGTATTAATAGAATCTGCAGATAGCACTAGAAATGTAGCAGACAGCGTAAAACTTAATGAAATTACTATTATATCTAATAATAGGATACTTACTAAAACAGGAGGTACTATTGTAGCTAAAGTCAATAACACGGAATTATCGTCTGCCGGTACCGGACGAGATGTACTGAAGCATATTCCCGGTATAAAGGTTACTGAGGATGGTTATGAAGTTACAGGGAAAGGCAATACTGAAATTTATATAGACAGCCATAAAGTAAATAGTGTTTCAGAAATAGATCGGCTTGAATCAAAAAATATAAATAGGGTGGAGGTTATAAGACAACCAGGTTCTGAATATGGCGCTAACGTTATGGGAGTTATAAGAATTATTACTAATAATATGACTACAAAAAAATTGAGTGTAGACGCGATGAGTAGAAATTCTTATGGTCGTAATTTTAGTAATTGTGAAAAATTGAGTATAGACTATAAGCCTGGAAAATTGAATTTTGGTGGGATGTTATATTATTCACTTGACCATGACAAGCGCATAATGTACCCTTTATACGATATAAATACAGCAGATGTCTTGAAAGTAAAAGCGAATACGGATATTATTGATAAAGGAAACACTGCGTATTTTCAGGCAACTGCTGGATATGAATTTGATAAGAACAATTCAATTGGCGTGTTATACGAATATGGATATAGTCCGGATTTTTCTATGAAAGAAAATTCTTCTTATTGTGCAATTCGTAATGGTATAAGTACAGGTCTTACAGAGGAGAACTACATAACAAAAATCAAGAATGCAGATCATCTTATAAATGTATACTATATAGGACATATTAATAATTGGAAAGTCAATTTTAATTCTGATATAGTAGCAAGTTATGAAAAAACAGATCAAAATGGTCTTGACGGAAAAGACATAATAATAGAAACAAATGCAAAAAACTTCAGCAATCTTTATGCAGAGAAACTCAATTTTAGTCACAATATTTTGGGTGGTGAAATAAAATTTGGTGGCGACGTCTCTTTTATAAGTCGTAGAAGCAGATTTCGTAATCCACAGAACATTTTACCAGAATCTGATAACAAAATACATGAAAGCAGAGAGGGTGCATTCACAGAATATTCTATTACTGCAGGAAGCATAGGCGTAAATGCAGGATTGCGTTATGAACATACGGATAATAAGTATTGGGATTCAGGTATACTTATTCAACAGCAGAGTCGTACGTATAACGATTGGCTGCCAACTCTGTCTGTCGATTTCCCAATTGGTGTTATACATTCGTCAGTGAGTTATACAGTTAAGAAAAACCGACCATCATTCAATAGATTACAAAGTAATTTAAATTATAACAATAGTTACATTTATGAAGGGGGAAATCCTTTGCTTATAGCCGAAACTGATAAAAATGCAGAGTGGGACTTATCATACAAGTGGATAGTTCTTCAACTATCATATAAATACGCTAAGAATTTTATTGACTTTGATGGCAGGTCATATGATAAGAATCCGGATGTTGCTATCTTTTCAATAACGAACTATGATCATGCACAGTTTGCAAATGCGTCTTTGTATTTGTCGCCAGTAATAAAATGCTGGAGCCCCGTATTTGGAATAGATTTCACAAAACCATTCTTTACTGCTATGAATAAAGGTGAAAGTAAGAAAATGGATAATCCTACATTCAACTTTACATTTAATAATTCATTAACAGTATTTAAAAACTGTATTGTAAATCTTGACATGAATTACAATACAGGTGGTGATTACGGTCCATGCCATAGTGACCCTTTCCAGACAATAAGTTTTGGAATAAGGAAAAGTTTCTTAAAAAAATCACTTGATGTTCAGTTACAGATGAATGATATCTTTGTATGCCATAATGATTATAGCCTTTATAGTAATAAGTTGGTATATAGCAAGAGCACAATACCTGATTCTCGGCAGGCATTACTAACTATAAGATATACATTCAACCCGCAAAAATCTGATAGGCATGTAAATCATGTATCGGATGAGGATATAAATAGAATCAAATGATTCTATTTATTCCTATTATAATATTCCAGTCCTGATTTTACATTTTGGATAATTGATTTTGAAGAATAAGTCGCCCCCGAAACAGCATCGACATCGGCATTGATAATCTTATTTACTTTTTTACCAATGTAATAAGATTCTAAGGACTTCGCTGCCCTGTTAAAGAAATTAGGAGTATCCATGTTTTGTAATGGCTGTATCTTGACTACTGTGTTTGATTTTATGTAAATCATAAGCGGTGTAGCCCCTTTAAATCCCTTTATGTTTTTGCATAGTTGGGTCGTGTTTACTACATATGTGCTACCATTTTTAGTCATAATATTGGCATCTGCTTTACTGTTGATTACTGCGAATGAAGTTCCGCATACGAATACACTGCTAAGTATAGCTGCAGAAATTATTATTATTTTTCTTTTCATTTTTAGATAGTTTCAAATTATACTGCAAAAATAGGAATAAAAGTTGAAGCACAAGCGAAATATAATTCCACATTTAATTAAAATCATTATTTTTAGGTATTATCACCATCCATTTGATTAAAAATGGAGTACTGCCAATGCTTTTTATAAATCATGAATAAAATGGTCAAAATCATCTAAAGTATATTTAGAGTCAAAGCAATTCGTTCATTTGGTATGACAGCACAGTAGTTTACCATTCTGATTGTGTATATAGTAAGATATATAGTGTTTTTGTTTTTTGCTTTCAGCAGGCTATTAAGATGTTGATTATCAGTCTGTTTAGCTGAAGGCAACTCTTATGCCTGTAATATTGTCTACAATACTCAGATTATATCCCAATGCAGCTTCATTACTTGAAAAGTATACACCTAATTAGTAATAATTGAGATGTATTGTATAGTAAATCAGTAGCAATTAAAAAAAGGTGTAAAGGTTAATTGTTTTTTCTTTAATTTAGCCGAAAGATATACACTAAATTAAAGAAAGACCAATATTTCACTCATAGTCATTACATATAAGTAAGTAACACATACGTAATTATTTGTAAAAGCTATACTTTGAGAATTTTCGACGACGTCGAACGATCGTGCGACCTTCGTCAAATGATCGTTTGACCTAGGTCGAAAGATCGTAAAGAATTATTTCGGCAATAAAAAAGCATAACTTTTAAGCATAAAAAAGGGGACTAATGCTAAAGATTTATCATTATTTGTAAATAGCAGTTTTGGGGCGTTAACTATATAGATTAGAAAATATTAGTCAACCTTTATTAGGCATAAAGAATCCAAAATCAACCAATCTTATGGTTAAGGTTTAAATCAGTCAACCTAAATTTGGAAAACACAAATAGTAAACAAAAATACAAGCATAGAAGTTGCCTTCAGCCGAATGTGCTGATAGTCAACATCTTAATAGCCTGCTGAAAGCAAAACGCAAATAACTTTTTTAAGTTATGCATTAAATTATAAAGGAAAACATTTTATTTATATTGATAGTTGAATTAATAAAAGTTAAACTCTGACAATTCGTATATCAATCTATAATATTTTCATACTTTTGCAAATTGCAATGAGGATAGCAAAGAAAAGACCGATTGCGGCAAAGATACTATTATCGATCTTTATACCGATGATGGTTATAATGTATACGCATGTGCATCAGGAAGAACCTGTTACAGATGGCGTATGCACACTCTGTGTACATCATATACACCATGCAGGTCATCTCTCTTCGCAAGGAACAACGGTTCACGACTGTCTTATATGTCAGTTGCTTAGTATGCCTTTTGTCCTTCCAGCTCTTGCTGTTTTTTCATCATATATATTATTAACCGTAAGAATACGCAGACAGACAATCTCGTTCATACCTGTATCGCGTATTAATAATCAATCCCCTAGAGCCCCTCCCGTATATTTGTATTTTTAGTGATTTTCGATTATTAAAATTATAAATTAAAATACGGAATGAAAAAAATATTCTATATCATTATTTTGATGGTATGCTTTAGCATATCATCGTATGCCGATATGGCAAATAAGAAAGCGATGCTTTCGGGTAAAATTACAGATAAAGTTGGCGGAAGTGCTCTTGTTGGAGTTAGCGTATATTTCCCTGAACTAAAAACAGGTACAGTAACTAATGAGAATGGTGAATACCATATGGAGAATCTGCCCAATGTAAGTACTACGGTACAGGTTAGTTACGTAGGACATCAGACCATTGTGAAAAGTATTAATCTACAAAATACCAGTAATATGGACTTTGTGATGAAAGAGACTAACGCAATGATAAACGAGGTAGTAGTAACAGGTCTGACTGGCAGTTCGTTAATGGCAAAATCACCATCACCAATAACAATAGTATCACCAAGCGAACTATTGCAGCAGTCTTCTACGAACATAGTAGATGCGATATCCAAACAACCTGGTATTTCTCAGATAACGACAGGTGCCGGTATCTCTAAGCCGGTAATAAGGGGACTTGGATATAACCGAATAGCTGTAGTTAATGATGGCGTACGTCAGGAAGGTCAGCAGTGGGGAGATGAACATGGTATTGAGATTGATCCTCAGACGGTGCATTCGGTTGAGATTTTAAAAGGTCCGGCCAGTCTTATGTACGGTTCTGACGCAATGGCAGGTGTCGTAATCTTCCGTGAAGCTCCAATACTTCCGGTTGGTCAGATCAAGGCCAATGTATCATCTGAATATCAGACAAATAACGGCTTGTTTGGCTATTCTCTTAATATGGCCGGTAATAACGGAGGTTTAGTATGGAACTGGCGTTACAGTGATAAGATGGCTCATGACTATAAGAACAAGTATGATGGATATGTATATGATTCTCGTTTTAGAGAACATGCACTTTCCGGATTAATCGGTATAAACAGAAGCTGGGGATATTCTCATCTTACTCTAGATGCATATCATCTTACTCCGGGTATCATAGAAGGAGAAAAAAGTGATGATTCGCCTAAATCATACGGTAAGGGAATTCCGTATCAGCAAGTTTATCACTACAAGGCTGTATGGGATAACTCATTCTTGTTTTCAGCAGGTAGCATAAAAGCAACTTTTGCCTATCAGCAAAACAGACGTAAAGAGTTTGAAGATGAAGATAATCCAGATCAGTGTGGACTGAACTTTTTGTTGCATACTGTCAACTATGATGTGCATTATGTAACTCCTGAGAATAAAGATTGGAAAGTCGCAACAGGTGTAAACGGAATGTATCAACGTTCGCTTAATGAAGGTACTGAGTTTTTGGTACCGGCATACAATCTTTTTGATTTTGGTATGTTTGCTACCGCAGAGCGTGATTTCGGTAAGTTGAATGTAAGTGGAGGACTTCGTTATGATAAACGTCATATCCATGCTGAGCATTTAGATGAAGATGGAGTAGCAAGATTTAATTCATTGTCAAAGAGTTTTGATGGCGTAACAGGAAGTCTTGGAGCAGTTTATAACATATTGGAAAATCTTAATATGAGATTGAATCTATCAAGAGGATTCCGATCTCCTAATATTAGTGAATTAGCATCTAATGGTGTACATGAAGGTACTGTAAGGTATGAAATGGGTAACGAGAACTTAAAACCAGAAAATAGTTGGCAACTTGATTTCGGTGTAGATTACAATACACCTGTAATCTCAACCACATTGTCTCTTTTTGCCAATCGAATAAATAATTATATATTCGCCGAAAAAAAATCAGATGCTAGTGGTAACCCAGTAATAAAAGACGGTGTACCTACATATCAATTTGTTTCAGGTGACGCGAGAATTCTAGGTGGAGAGGCTACCGTAGATATCCATCCAGTTGAGAGATTGCATTTTGAGAATTCATTCTCTTATGTCAACTCAGTACAATTACACCAGCCTGATGATTCAAAATACTTACCTTTCACTCCTGCTCCTAGGTGGAATTCAGAATTACGCTACGATTTTATAAGAGATGGTAAGTGTCTTAATAATACTTATGCATCTGTAAGTACAGAATGTGATTTGAGACAGAATCATTTCTATGCAGCTAACAATACAGAGACTGCTACACCATCATATACATTGCTTAATGCTGCAGTAGGAACGGACATTATGCATTCGGGTCATAAGATATTATCTGTATTCCTGACAGCTAATAATATTACAGACAGAGCATATCAAAGTCATTTGAGCCGTCTTAAGTATACAGGACTGAATCCTGTAACAGGTAGAGAGGGCGTGTATAATATGGGACGTAACTTTGGTATAAAGATTCTTGTACCAATTGACTTGTAATAAGGACATAAAAAAAACTGCTCCAATTTGCTTTCGCAAAATGGAGCAGTTTTTAATATTTGTGCGATGTGCGGATTAGTATCTTCTGCGATCGTAACCACCACCGTTGTTTCCATAACCACCACCACGGTTACCGTAGTTGTTAGGACGTCTTTCTTCTCTTGGGCGAGCAACGCTAACGTTGATTGTACGTCCTTCGAATTCTGTCTCATTAAGGCTGTCAATAGCTTTCTGACCTTCTTCGTCATTAGTCATATCTACGAAACCGAAACCACGTGAACGACCTGTCTCGCGGTCTGTAACAATTCTGGCTGAAGTAACTTCGCCATACTGTGAAAAAAGATTTTGCAGGCTGTCACCAGTAGTGTCCCAGCTCAAATGTGCAACATAAATGTTCATACTTCTTTGTAAAAAATTAAAAATGTTTATTTGTCTTGTACTAAAACAAAGGAATTGATAATGACATGACCTTAGAAGGAAAATTCAAAAACTAACTCTGATGTTCAGTGGGTTCAAAGGTACACATATTATTCTTATATGCAAATTTTTTTAGAGTTTATTTTGCATTTTATGTGTTTTTATTTTTTATTTCCGACTTAAAGAGCAATTTAACCTCTTTTTTAGACTTTTTATTTGCTTGTTTCAAGTCCGCTACGCTTTGGCCTTTTATAGCTGCGATAGTCATCTAGTGGAATTTCTACATTGGGTTCAACTAATGGCGTACTCTGTATTAGTCTAAATTTCATGTATTTGATATTGAGGCCTCTGTCTATCCATTGATTTTCATAATAGGTCTGTATGGTTAATATTTTACGTGTTTCTTCATCTATTCCATCTGTATGGTATAGGTCTTCTGTTCTAAATATCATATCCAATTTATTCTTTTCAGCCATATATGTCGTATATGTGAAAAGAAAATTACTATCAGTCTTAAGATGTATTATACCATTATCAACTAAAAAGTTACGGTACCTATCCATAAAGAAGGTACTTGTAAGTCGTTTATGAGCATTTTTCATTTGTGGGTCGCTGAATGTAAGCCATATCTCTTGTACTTCATCTTTACCGAAGAACCGTTCTATAATCTCTATATTTGTGCGTAAGAATGCTACGTTGGTCAAGCCGTCATCTATAGCCTGCGTAGCACCGGTCCACATTCGTGAACCTTTTATATCAACCCCAATGAAATTGGTATCAGGATAAAGCTTAGCCAGTTCTACTGTATACTCACCTTTACCACATCCAAGTTCCAGTACAATCGGATTATCATTATGAAAATATTGTTCTCTCCAATGTCCTTTCATTTCGAATGGAACTTGTTCAATAACCGAAAAAGGGTATTGGAAAACATTTGAATAGTTTTCCATATCGGCGAATTTCTGTAATTTACCTTTGCTCATAAATGTATATTCATAAAATTAAAAAGGTCGTACCCGTGTAGTTTTGTGTACTTCGGATACGATCTTATTATATAGTTGTTATTTGTTCTATTCAGCAATATTCGGTTGTTCTTCAGCTTTCAGATCTTCGTAGAAGTGCGCATGAGCCGTCATATTGTATGGTGTAAGGAATAAAAATCCTATTCCACATGTTATAACACTGAGGATTGCCCATCCTATCATGCTTAAATCAAGTAAGAATAAATCCATTTTATGGCCTTCCATCATTGCCATACTCTTTTCTATAGCTGAATTATATTTCAAATCAGGATCATCCTTTAATATATAATTGGTCATACTGTATGAGTATGCCTTTATGAATCCGGGGATGATCAGTAATAGCATCCAAAGCAGCGTATATACAGCTCTAAGTAAATTGGTCAGCAATATTCTGGCATAGTCTTTGAATCCTTCAAACATTTCGCCAAGGTCAAGTTCTTTTTCTTCTTTGCGTATGTTTCTCAGAAACATTATTTCAAATCCCCAAGCGATAGGTAGTAATGCTATCTGTATAATATTGCCGAATTCATTAAATCTCATTAGACATGAGTTTGTTGAATGGAAAATAAAAGAAAATGTTGCCGGTATCCCCCCATATATTAATCCAAATACAAGAGTAGCAATGGCTGCATTGCCCCATTTACCAGTTAGCGATTCTACCGCTCTGTCTTTATAACCTGAAATTTTATCCATGGTATTTCTATTATTATGTTAATTATTCAATTACTATTGATACCCAACCGTGCTTGTCTTCTTCATCACCATATTGTATACCACGTAAGTGATTGTATAGCTTGGTAGATATTGGACCTGGTTTGCCGTCTTTGCTTATGACGTAACTCTTTTTTGTTTCTAAGTCATCAATTTTTGATATAGGACTTATTACAGCTGCTGTTCCGCATGCACCAGCCTCTTCGAATGTACCAAGTTCCTCTTCTGGAACCTGACGGCGTTCTACTTTCATTCCATAGTCTTCTGCCAGCTGCATGAGACTCTTATTAGTGATACTTGGCAGTATGCTGGTAGACTTTGGCGTAACGTAAGTGTTATTTTTTATGCCGAAGAAGTTGGCTGCTCCACATTCGTCCATGTATTTTTTCTCTTTGGCATCAAGGTAGAATTCACATGCATAACCCAAGTCGTGAGCCATTTTGTTGGCACGTAGACTTGCTGCGTAGTTTCCTCCAACCTTATATAGACCTGTTCCAAGAGGAGCAGAACGATCGTACTCTCTAATAATGACATAAGGATTAGTGGAGAATCCCCCTTTAAAATAAGGACCTACTGGAGTAACAAATATCATAAATAGATATTCTGTTGCTGGATGTACGCCAACTTGTGCGCTTGTGCCAATAAGCAGTGGACGTATGTAGAGCGTGGCACCACTCTCATATGTAGGTATATAATCTTGATTTAGACGAACCACCTTCTTAACCATTTCTTCGAATAGTTCTGTTGGAACTTCTGGCATCAAAATGCCACGGCAAGTGCTCTGTAGTCGAGCTGCATTTTCATCCATACGGAACACTCGCACTTTACCGTCTTTTCCACGATAAGCTTTTAGGCCTTCAAATGCTTCCTGTCCGTAATGCAGACAAGTTGCAGCCATGTGAATGTTTAGAGTTGTTTCAGAACAAACTTCAATTTCTCCCCATTTCCCGTTGCGATAATAGCAGCGAACGTTATAATCTGTCGGCATATAGCCGAAAGATAAATTCGACCAATCTAAATCTTTCATAACTTTAATTTATTAAAAGTAATTTTGTTATAATTGAGCACAAAAGTAAGTATTTTGTTGCTCAATTGCAACTATTCTGTGCAGAAAGTTGTAAGTCCGTTACTTTTTTACCTATTTTTCATCAGATTCAAGTATTTTTTTTATTTCTTCGTCTGTTTTTGTTAACTTGTCTTTACAAAATTTAATGAGTTCTTTGGCCTCTTTTAGTTCATTGACCATCATGTCAATATCCAGTTCATCATTTTCAATTTTGCTTACGATTTCTTCCAGTTTCCGTACAGCTCCTTCGTAGGTTATGTCTTTTTTCATTTTATTGTAGATTTTACAGTTCCATTCTCAAGTTTTGTGGTTATTTCATCACCAGACTTCAGTAGCTTGGCATCACGTACAGCTTTTCCCTTATATAATGTAATACTATATCCGCGCTTTAGAAGTTTGTCTGGATCAAGAGTCTCGGTTTTTTGTTCAAGCATTTCTATTTTGTGTCTTTGATTTGTTGTAATCTTTTCACACAAAGACTTTATATTATCAGTAAGGATATCTAGATGATGCTTTGCCTCGTTAATATCACGGGCCATTTTGTTGTAAATTCTTTGCATGACAATATCCAGATGCGTTTCTTGCCTTATCTTAATAAGCGCGAAGAGAGATGGGATAGTACTTGCTACCTTTTCAAGTCGCATTTTCTCCATTTCCATTTTACGCTCAGCAATATTAGATATATTAAATTTTATATCTTCTATTTTTTGATATACGTATTCAAGTCTGTTTATAAGAAACTCTGCAGCAGCAGTAGGTGTCTTTACTCGTACGTTTGATATAAGGTCTAGGATTGTATCATCTCTTTCATGTCCAATTCCTGTAATTATTGGCAACGGGAATTGAGCCACATTCTCGGCAAGTGTATATGTGTCAAATCCTGAGAAATCGCTTGTTCCACCACCACCTCTTGTTATTACAACAATGTCAAAGTCATCAATCCTTTCGTATATTTGGTTGAGTGCATTTATTATACTGCTTTCAACAGATTCCCCCTGCATTGTAGCACTGAATAGTTCTGTCTTGAAATAAAGGTGATGCTCATTTTCGGACAAATGTTTGCAGAAGTCACCATATCCTGCAGCCGTGTTACTAGATATAACAGCAATTCTCTGAGTGAACATAGGAATATCCAGTTCCTTATTA
>Ga0172377_10005701_pt1 | contig 12813 bp, 14 predicted proteins | sample Pumphouse3metaG_FD_119749 | JGI IMG/M metagenome (GOLD analysis project Ga0172377, IMG submission 119749) | Leachate microbial communities from a municipal landfill in Southern Ontario, Canada - Pumphouse #3 metaG | ecosystem: Engineered > Solid waste > Landfill > Unclassified | place: Canada... | reverse complement strand
TTCACATCCTCTCGCTCGTCTTCTGGGCGACCCGCATCAAGTTGATGGCGGGGTCGCTCGGGTATCCGGTGAGGTTCCTGCACTGCCTGAACCTGGTCCTCGCAAATATGCTCGTTGCGGCGCTCACCCCGTCGCAGGCAGGTGGCGAGCCGATCCGCGTCCACGAACTCTACCGGGCGAACGTCCCGGTCGGGGACGCGACCGCTGTCGTCGTCATGGAACGGATCCTGGACGGGGTTGCCCTCGGGGCCCTTGGAGCCTTTGTCATGCTCTTCCTTGGCCGGTACTGGAGCAGTATCAGCTCGGGGTTCAGCAGTCTGAGCCTGATCATGTACGCCACCTGGATCTTCGTCACCCTCATCGTGCTGGTCTTCATCTACTCGGTGAAGAACCCGGACCACCTCAAACGGGCCCTCAAATGGATGTCGCGGTGGATCGACCGGCGCTGGCACTTGAAGCGGCTCGAGAGCCTGCTCGACGGGATCGACCGGGAGGTGGACAACTTCAATGCCGGTCTTGTCAAGTTCGTGAACCACGGCAGAGGTGGCCTCGTGTGGGGGATGTTCTTCACCCTGCTCTTCTGGCTCTCGGAGTTCGTCATCGCGTCGCTGCTTCTTATGGGGCTTGGGCAGCCGGCGTTCCTCATCGAGTCGTTCGTCGTCCAGCTGATCCTCGCCGTCATCATGATGATCCCGCTCACCCCCGGGGGTTCGGGGGTTGCGGAGCTCGGCGCCACGTCGCTCTACAGCCTCTTCGTCCCGTCGTCGATCGTGGGCATCTTCGTGCTCCTCTGGCGACTGATCCTCTACTACCTCAACATCCTCCTCGGTATGTTGTCCAGCCTCATCATCGTGCGGCGCGAGATCCTTACCCGCGCCGAAAAGAAGGAGCCGTGAACTACCCCAAGGTTTAAACCCGATAAGGCTGATGTGGCGTGATCATATGACTGCCCAACGTTGCAGGGTCCAGGGTGTCTTCATGTCGGTGAGCGAGATGGGAGCGGCGCCGACTGTCGTCCTGGATGCCGGGGGTGACAGCACCATACCCATATATGTCGGGCTCTGGGAAGCGATCTCGATCAGCAACGCGTTAAATAGCGAGATGCTTCCTCGTCCCATCACCCATGACCTGATCGTTGAGGTCTTTCGGAACTTTGAGATAGGTCTTGACGCCCTGCACATCGACTCCCTGGAGGAGGGGGTCTTCTACGCCAAACTCCTGCTCAAACAGGGTTCGCGTACCGAGATCATGGACTGCCGGCCGAGCGACGGGATAGCCATTGCCCTGCGGTACCGTGCTCCCATCATGATCGAGGATACCGTCGTAGAGTCTGCCGCAGTGAAGAAGGACGACCTCCCGAGGATGGTGGACCTGAAGGAGTACCTCTGAACCGTCCACCGGAGGGAGGTGAGTTCCTCTCCCCCGGGCGATCCTGAAAAATCGTGTTATTTCCGGCGTGCGGAAAGCTCGTCGAGCACGTCCGCTACATCGGTGCCTGATGCCTTGAGCGCCACCAGGAAGTGAAAGAGCAGGTCTGCCGCTTCAGAGATCGTCCTCTCCGGCACCTGGTTCTTGGCGGCCAGGATGAACTCGACCGCCTCTTCACCGACCTTCTCGAGGGATTTATCGATCCCTTTTCTGTGAGTCAGGACGGAGGTGACGTAACTCTCATCCGACGGGTGCTCGGCCCGGTCCTCGATGACTGTCCAGACCTCGTCGAGGATCGTCCAGTCACGCATGAGTCTCTCCTCCTGCGAGCACTTCACCGAGGGTGGTATCAAAGTACCGGGAGAGGAGGAGCCGTGTTTTCTCGATGGTGCATCCTCCTTTCCCGATGGCGATACCGAGATCACTCTTATTGATGTAGACCGTGAGTCTTCCGTCATCTTCTCTCCTGACGCCGAGGACTTCGGCTGGTTTAAACACGTTCTTTGTGAAATTTTCGATCTCGGGAGAATATTCGACCATTTCTATGCGCTTTCCGAGGACCCGCTGCATCTTTCGGATGTTGCCTCCCTTTCGACCGATAGCAAGACCCATATCGCCTTCTTTTATGAGGTATACTATACGGTCGAAACGCTCGTCGATGATGCAGTCCAGCGCGGTCGCCCGGGTGAGAATTCTCAGCTCTTCGATGTATCTCCGCTCTTTAAAGCATATAGTGCGTATCATTGAAGCAGTCCCCGATGGGAATGATGCGGTAGGATATAGTCGTTGAGAGAATATATAGTGAGCCCCCGGGTCTCCAGGGGGACCGGCCTAGCACTTCTGCAGGCTCACCTTGATTGCCGCTCCTTCCCCGGGTTTGCCGGGCACCCGGTCTGCCGCCCAGACCCGTCCGCCGTAGCGGCTCGTGAGGGTCTTGACGATATGGAGCCCCAGACCCCTGCTCCCCGATGTCGTTTTGCTTCCCCTGCTGAAGCGATCGAAGATGTTGGGCTTTAAGTGGTCCGGTATCCCAATGCCGGTATCGGCGACGGTCAGGGTTACGATATCTCCGGTCTCCATGATGGATATATCGATCCGGACCCTCATGCCCCCGAACTTGATGCTGTTGCTGATCAGGTTGGATATGATGTGTTCAAGGAGGGGGTTTGCCCAGACCATCTGGCTCTCCCCTTCGTACCTGATATCGATGCCTGCGTACCGCCGGACCTGGCCGCGAATGGCGCTGTCCAGGTCAACCGGCTCCAGCCGGACGTTGTGCGTATTGAGGGTGTTCAAGAGTTCGACGTTCTTGATGACGTTGATCCCCTGCTCAACCGTGTTCTTGACCCTCTGGGCGAGTTCTGCCTCTTCGCCGGAGAGCCGTTCCCGGAGCATCTCGATGATCGTTGCTGCGACCATGCTGGTGTTGTAGATGTCGGTGCCGAGCAGGTCCAGGTAGAGGCTGGAGAGCCGTTCGGTCTCCTGGAGGGCCCGCTCACGGAGGAGGTCCCGGGTGACCTCCCGGTAGACCCCGGTGGCGGCCGTGATCCTCCCGGCGGAGTCGTGCAGGGGGTGGATGGTCGCCTGGAACGACCTCTGGCTGCCGTGCCAATCAAACGAACGGGTCTCCGCTATGACCTCCCCCGTATCGATGGCCCGGCGTGCAGCCCCTGCCAGAAACTCCGCCTCCTCTGCCGGGAAGAGAGCGCCGGGTCTTCCGCCAACGACTTCCTCCGGGTCCACGCCCATCTCCCGGGCACCGGTCCAGAAGAACTGGGTGAAGGCGCCGTCCCGGTTGAGCGTGAAGACCATGTCGGAGAGAACCCCTGCCAGGACCTGGACCTGCTCCTCTGCCGTCCCGAAAGACTCGTCCGGCGCATCCCGGACGGTCTCGACCGCACCGATCTGCCTGCCGGCATGGTCGTAGAGGGGGGCGGCCATACAGACGATCTCCCTGCCGGAGACGGGGGTGATACGCGACCCGGCGAGCAGGTCTTCGCCTTCGTGGGGCAGCAGGCGGTAATGGTTGTTCCCGGCGTCGCCGGGGGTCAGGATCCAGTTCGCCAGTGTTGGGCAAACCTCACCAAACAAGGCCTTTCCGTGAAGATAGCCTCCTTTTCCCACGATCTCTTCTGCCGATACGCCGGTATACCGCTCCATGCTCTTGTTCCAGACGACCACCCGCCCCTCACAGTCGAGAACGAGTGCCGGTTGCTGGAGGTGGTTGAAGATATTCACAGGTACCTGGCTATGATTCATGTATTCGCTGACTTCTTCCTGGTTCATCTTCGCATCACCCGGGGACGGCGCTCGCGCCCCTAAATCCACCAGCAGATGCTTTTCTCCGGAGATCCGGAGGAAGTTTCCGCGCTGGCAGGTACGGTCGCTCTTCGTTATTACCGCTTCCGGTCCTGGCGATACCCTGGTACTACACGCAAGTGCGATGAAGACACAGGGTGATCTCGCCGGAGATCAGAATAAATCGGCCGGGGAAAGTTTCTGAGATCGTCGCTTAAAAAGAGTGTCTATTTATTCCCTGCAGGATATACTTGCCAGTGGATATGCTATTTATGTCTTCGGAGATCCTTTCCGGGCGCATATGTCGGGATTTTCGCAATAAACAGATCTGGTTCGGAAATCCAGGGTTTGGGTTATTTTAGTAGGCATTTCTGGATTTAATGCGGGGACGCAAAACACGGAGAATCCGTGCCAGTGAAGTAAGTTAATATTTGAGTATTTGCAGATCATACATGATGTTCGGGCGTTACAGCGGCACTTTTCGTCATGAGTTCGACGAGATCCAGGTGGAAGCCGCGGAGGTTAACGGTCTCCTGACCTACCGGAGGAGGTGCGAAGGAGAGGCGTTCGAGCGGATCCTGGTATCAAATACAGGCGAGATCATCATCAACCCGGTAGAACCGGTCAATCTCCCCAGGGAGATCACGAATTACCTCATGATGGAGTTCTCCCCGATGGTGATCGAATCCGGCGCCTCCCGGACGGTCTACCTGAAATTTCCCGTCGAGATCGGCGTCTTCCTCGAGTCTACCAGGGATATGGAGGTACTGGATATCTTTGGTCTCGGCACCCAGAAGTACACGCTCTACGGGTCGCCGAACAACGGGATCATCGCCCGCTGGTACCGGAGCACGGTCTCCTCAGAATTTCCCGAGGTCGGGTGTCTCTGCCAGGGGGTGATGGAACTCTCCATCAGCAACGCATCCAATGAGTGGGTTGAAGTCTCTCATGCCGTCTTTAACAGCACCGATATGAAGATTTATTACGACGACGTCGTGGCGACCACCGCCACGATGAGGATTCTCAGTCCGACTCTGGCGGAGACGAACTTCATCGACGCCCCCCTCCGGCCCGGGATGGTGAAGTCCGTCGAGCTCTACACGGCGCGCAAGATCCCGACGATCAACCGGGGGTATCTCATGGAGTGGGGTCTTTCGTGACGTTCAACGTGACTGAGATCCTCGAGATCCCAACCGGTGTAGGGTCGATCACCGTCGAGAACCTCGTCTATTTCGCCGTCATCGTCCTGGTCGGTGTGGCTGTCGCGCGATTTGTCGCGACGAACACCAGGCGGATCCTCCAGGAGCGGCTGGCCGCGAACGAGCGTGAGTTGTTCGTAAAACTGGTCTACTATATCATCATCCTCTGGGCGGTTGTCGTCGCTCTTCCGCAGCTCAATGTCAACCTCTCCGGCCTCCTGGTGGCCGGTGGCGTCGCTGGTCTCGTCATCGCGTTCGCCAGCCAGAGCGTCGTCTCTAACCTGGTCTCCGGCCTCTTCCTGATGTTCGAGCACCCGATCAAGATCGGCGATAACGTCAACGTTGCAGGCGTCACCGGCAGCGTTGAGGACGTCCGCGTCCTCTCGACGGTTGTCAAGATGTATGACGGGATCTACGTCCGGATCCCGAACGAGAAGGTCTTCACCTCGAACATCACAAACTACGTTCATAACCCGGCCCGGAGGTTCGAGTATCAACTCCGCATCCGCTACCAGGACGACGCGAACGAGGCGATCCGGATCACGAAGGAGGTCATCGAGACCCATCCCTTCGCGCTCCGGAGCCCGGCACCGTCGGTCTTCGTCGATACGCTCGGTGACAGCAGCGTCAACCTGACCGCCTACATATGGGCACCGGCCAGGAACTGGTGGGACGTTCGGACCGATCTCCTCTGGAAGATCAAGCAGGCGCTCGAAGCGAACAATATCGAGATCCCCGCCCCGCGGCGCACCGTCGTCTTCCCGGAAGGTTCCGAGGCAAAGACCCTGGCTCCCGGGATGGTCGGGAAGGAAGAGATCTTCGAGAAGGAGGAGTAACCCTTTTTTAGAGCCGGTGCACCTTCCCCGCGCCTCCCGGGCAGAAGGAGCCCGGGAAGCGTTCTTCGAGTTCCAGAAGGTTATCGGTGCAGTGGGATGCCGAGAGGTACGCCACCCCGGCGAGGGCGTCGATATCCTCGCCGGTGACGGTATGCAGCCCGCCGATGACGCCCCACACCGCCCCCTCCTGCAAGACCCGGTCGATGATCCGGCTGATGTGCGGATGGGCGCACCCGGTGACGATAAGGTAGCCTCCCGGCACGGTGACCACGAGCGACTGTTCGGGGATATCGGTCCCGAGCGGGCCGGTCACGGAGATGCCGTCTGCGACCTCCGTCCACTCGGTGATGATTCGGGGCTCCGAGTACTCCCGGATCAGCGAGAGTGTCTTCTCCGAGAAACCATCGTGGACGATGACCTCGATCGACGGGTTCCCGGCGAACATCGTCGCGAGGCCGCCGATGTGGTCGTGGTGGTCGTGGGAGAGGACCAGGTGCCTGACGGCCGCAGGATCGATGCCGAGTGCCTGCATGTTTGCGAGGAGGATCTCGCCGCGCTCGCCGGTGTCAAAGAGCAGGCCCGCCTCGACAAGCAGGCAGGAGAATCCCCAGTCTGTCGTGAGCCCTTCGCGGCAGGGGATGTTGTTGTAGACCTCGATGATGGTGGGCATCAGAAGAGGTTCCCCCTTCCCGGGCGATTATGCTTCGTGATGGGGCAGGTCGGGCGCGAAAGGGGGTATCCGGCCCGGGGTGTCGGAGTACTCCGGACCTGCAGACAAAAAAAAGTTATCCTATGATATAGGAGATGGAGACGCTCGCGGTCACGTCGATCTCGCCGGCCTCAAGCGGGGTCGTGACGGCAGCGCCCATCACCTTCTCCATGCCCGCGTAGCGGTTGTCATAGACCAGGGGCACGTAACTGTTCCCGACGTTGACCTCTTTGACATCGACGATCGTCTTGCCGATGGCTGCGGCAACGGCGTCTGCGTCGCCCCGTGCCTGCGCTACCGCGGCGGTCAGGGCCTGCGACCGGAACTGCTGCTGCTTCTCGTCGCTCAAGGTGAACGAGAACCGGTCGACCCGGTTGGCACCGTTCTCGACGGCAAGGTCGACGATCTCGCCGGCACGGCTCACGTCGTGGAGCGTGACCTCAAGGGTGTTGACGACGCGGTAGAACTGGATCCTCGCGTCGGGGGTCACCGGCAGGTCGCTGCTCCGGGTTATGGGCCAGTTGTTCTCTCCGGTCACCGGGATGATGTTGTAGCCGGCGGTCCGGATGTCCTTCTCCGGGATGCCGGCGTTTTTCAGGGCCGTGACCATGGCATCCATTTTCCGGGCGTTCTCCTGCTGCGCTGTCTTGACATCGGCGTTCTCGGTCTCGACCGCAAAGACGATGACGGCCTCATCAGGGGTGGTCGTCACTTTGCCTGTACCGGAGACATGGATCAGTTTGTCCTTTGATTCCTCTGGCAACTGCGCGGTGACGTTCCCTATCACCGCGGCGCAGAGGACCATCAGGGCGATCCCCAGAAGTGCTGCTTTTCCTCGCATAGTATCAATCATCTCTTGATTTAGTGAAAATAAATATCTTGCTTTAACTACGAGAATTCTCGTAGTTTAAAATGAGTGGATTCAAAAAAGGCGTTTTTTCTGGAATTATGGTGCCGCCTATGCCTCGCCGGTCCCCATCCGCCGTCATCCTGGTGAGAGGGTTCCTTATTCGCCTGCGGGTCCGGCCGGCGCCGTATCGTCTGCTTCCCTCACCCGGGTCTCGATCGCATCGAGCACCTCCCCGGCAGATTGGTAACGGTCGGCGGGAGCCTTTGCGAGGCACCGGAGGATGATCGGGTCGAGCCGTGCGAGGGCCGGATCGATCGCCGAAGGGGGGGCTGGCGGCGTTTTGAGGATCGCATCGGCAAGTCCGGCGAGGCTCTCGCCGGCGAACGGAGGCCTCCCTGTCACCAGTTCGTAGAAGACGATGCCGAGCTGGTAGATGTCGGTCCATGCACCGGTCCTGCCGAACCGTTCCGGGGCGATCTGCTCCGGGGCCGCATACGCGAGGGTGAACCCGGCGGCGATGGTGGTCTCCCGGTTCGCCGCCAGCGTCGTGCTTGTGCCCCAATCGGTGATCTTCGGGGTCGTCAGGTCGTTCGCGAGAAGGATGTTCTCCGGCTTGATGTCCCGGTGGGCGACGCCCCTCCCGTGGGCGTAGGCAAGCCCGGCGGCGATGCCTGCAGCGATGCGGGTGGCGGTCTCGACCGGGACGGGCTTCTCCAGGTCTGCGAGGGTCCGGGGCAGAAACTCCATCTCGACGAACGGTACCGGGAGGATGTTGACCGAGTAGACCGCCACGATGTTCTCGTGGGCGAGGTCTTCCCAGAGCCGCATCTCCTTCATGAAGGTCTTTCCAGTCGCCTCGTCGTAGGTGACCGGGATCTTCACCGCTACGGTTCGACGGTCATCGCGCCTGACCGCCGAGAAGACCTGCCCGAGCCCGCCTCTCCCGACGAAGGCGACCCGGTCATAGCGTTCTGCAAGTTTGGGCGGGAACCCGGCCGGGTGGGAGGGCGTGGTCCGGTATGCTCCGGGGAGGATGGTTGCGCCCGGATCGCCGCCGGCATCCGCTCCCCGTGACTTCTGCAGGTATACGGCACCGAGCACGGATGCACCGCCGAGAATGATGAGGGCCAGCGTCATCCCTGCCCAGGGGAACGGCTCGGCGATCGTCTGGCCGGGTTGTCGGGGCGCCTCACCGGCTGTCCCGGTCGGTGTCGGTTCCGGTGTATCCCTGGCCTTCTTATCCTTGTTCTGGCCGGGGGCTGCCCCGCTCTTTCCAGGGGCGGTGTCCGTATCATCGCCCGGCTGCTTGCCGGCAGCTTCGATAGCCGTAGCGTCGGCATTGGAATGCTCCGGTGGTCCCCCCGCACCCAATACAGCAGGGCAGGCGGCCGAGAGGAGCAGGGCTGAGAGCAGGAGCAGGACGACCGTCCGTTCAGGCAGCATCCGGCACCGGCGTCCCCCCGGGAAGAACGAGGACGAGGGTTGCCCCCGCCGCGCCCTTTGCGAGTTCGACGAGGTCCCCGTCGTGGAGCTCCCAGCGCATGGGCCGGTCGAGCGGTGTGCCGTTCACGAAGGTGCCGCCCGTACTGCCGCAGTCCTCGATGAGCCAGGCACCATCCCGGTTGCGGGTGAGTCGGGCATGCGGCCGTGAGACGCGGGTGACCGCCGCGTACTCCTCGCCGAGGACGATATCCTGTCCCGCTCGACCGGGTGCGTCCGGGTCCGCCCGGCCTATGGCGATGGTGTCGTGCCCGAGCGGGAAGGTCCTGCCGTCCTCCGATCCGCCGAGGAGGATGGCGGCCGGGAGCTGCCCGGAGAACTCTCCCGAGAACGCCTCCCGAACCCCGGCAAGCCGCTTCGCGAGCACGGCATCGGTGAGCGTCAGTTTCAGGTTCGAGAAGAGCCCGAGGCTCCTCGTGATCGCCTCGAGCCCCCCGGGCACGAGCGAGTATTTCCAGACCGGGTGAACCCCTTTTGCGGTCGGGCGGGAGAGGCCGGCCTCCTTCTTGACGACGCCTATGCTCAGGAGTTTGTCGAGGTGCTTCTTCGTGTTCTCGTAACTCGTCTCGATCGCGGCCGAGATCTGCCGGACGTCCTTGGGACTCCGCTCGATGACCTTCAGGATCTTCAAGCGCGTGCTGCTGCTCAGCACGTCCAGGTATTCGGAGAGCTCCTGCAGATTGTCGGTCTCTCTATCGAGAATCAGCGTCCTTGAGTCGTCGTCGTTGGTCATAGGTCCTCCGGTCGGCCCTGCTGTATGGTTTCACGAGATCTCTGAAGAAGGTTATGCACTTCACCGGGCAATCCTCTGCGCCGGCATGGAGATATCGGCCATAATCGCCAGGGTCCCGTTGGGGGTCGGCGCCGCAAAATCCGCGGTTCTTCTCCGGATCCTGCCCTGGATCATGTTTATACGAGAGGGCCGAGCAGAAAGAGCCATGCTCGAAGATATCGAGACCCTGCAGCAACGGACGGTGATGGTGAGGATCGAGGAGATGATCCAGTCGACGCCCGACTACGCCGAGATCCGGGAGGCGCTCCAGTCACTGGACTTCATCCCGGAGCAGGATGAGGCCGACTTTGCGATATGGGTCCAGCCGGACCTCAAGATCTTCGTCCTGCTCAGGATGAACCTCGGGGGCGGGTATGCGGGGTACAAGGTGGCCGCGTGTGAGGGGATGGAACGCCGTGAGGGGACGGCTGCCGGCTACAACGCCCAATAAGGTCTCTTTTCTTCCAACCCGTGTCCCCGGGACAGGTTTATCTGGTCGTATGGATATGGCTCCCGCATGAAGCGACAGGTATCGATCGACCGGGAGGAGCAGGAGGCCATGAAAGCCCGGGTCCGCGAGATGGTCACCGTGGAGACCACCTACGAGAGAATCCGGGAGAGTCTCGCGAGTCTCGGGTTCGTGGCGAAGGAGGACAGACCTGCCCTTGCTCTCTGGGAGAACCGCGAGCACGAACTCTTCGTGATGCTCCATATGAGCCCCGAGACCGGCAGGCTGCAGGACTACGAGGTGAAGACGTTTGAGGAGATGGAGGGGTTTGAGTAGCGGCCCCTCAGTGTGAGTCCCCGGGGCCCATAAAGAGCGCGAAGTAGCCGCTGATGAGCGCGATGACGAAGACGAGCAGGTAGACCGGAAGCGCAAACGTCTCGAGTAAGGCAAAGAATTCGACCCCGGTGATATCGCCCACGAGCGAGAAGAGCCGGGAGAGGAACATGACCAGGAATACGGCCCCGGCGGCGCTGAAGACCGGGCCCGGCAGGTTCAGGGGAAACAGGAGGGCGCCGAAGAGGTCGCCGACGAGGAAGAGCGCCGTGATCAGGAGGAGCAGTCCGAGGTTGGTGTTCAAGAACGCGACGATCTGGACGAAGACCGGGGCCTGGATGTAGGTGCCGGCCAGGAGGTTCAGGACGCCGAGCAGGACCAGGAAGATGATGAACCCGCCTATCCGTGACACGAGGATGCCCGCGATCGACTCCTTCTCCCGTCTCATACGCGATCAACGAGCGCTCTCTATGGAGTTGTCGCCGGCTCCGTCACCCGGGTCTCTGCCTGCTCGCGGACGAACGAGAGGAGGTAGTAGGGCCCGCCGGCACCCCGGCCGGTCGTCCCGCTCGCCTTCCAGCCCCCGAAGGGCTGGGCGCCGGGCCACGCCCCGGTCGTCGCTCCTCCGCGCCGGTTGGCGTAGACGACCCCGAACCGGATCCGATCGAAGAAGTACCCGATCTCTTCGGCGTCTTCTGCAAATATCCCGGCGGTCAGGCCGTAGTCGGTCGCGTTCGCAAGCCTGAGCGCCTCATCGAGGGTCTCGAAGGTGCTGACGAGGAGGACCGGGACGAAGAGTTCTTCTCTAAAGAGGCGGTGGTCGTGTGGAAGACCGGTGATGACCGTGGGCCGGACGTAGAGCCCGGGCACCTCCCCGCCGGCAAGAACCCTCCCTCCATCGCGGACCGCCTCCGCGACCGCCCCCTGGAAGGTCGTCCGGGCGTCGTCGTCGATCAGGGGGCCGTAGGCGACCTCCCGCCGCCGGGGGTCGCTGACCTCCATCCGCTCCACCCGGTCACGGAGCGCCGTCGAGAACCGTTCTGCAACCGATGAGTGGACGTAGACCCGGGAGGCGGCGCTGCACTTCTGCCCGGCAAACCCGAAGGCCGCCCGGGCCACGCCCTCGACCGCTTTCTCGATATCGGCGCTCGCCGTGACGATCACCGGGTTCTTGCTCCCCATCTCCGTCACGAGCGGCCGGTGGTAGGGCTGTGCCGCGGCAGCCTGCTGCGCGAGCCACGTCCCCACGGCCCGCGACCCGGTGAACGCGATCCCGGCAATCTCCGGGTGTGCCGCCACGGCCTCGCCGAAGGGGCCCCCGGGACCGGTCACCAGGTTGAGCGCGCCGGGAGGGACGCCGCCCGCGATGAAGAGCCGATAGAGGTTCACCCCCGAGAGCGGCGTCTTGCTCGTGGGTTTGAAGATGACCGTGTTCCCGGTGAGGAGCGCCCCGGTGATCATGCCCGCGGCAAGGGCTACCGGAAAGTTGAACGGGGATATGACCGCCCAGGCGCCGTAGGGCCGCATGATGCTCCGACACTCCTCCCCGGGCGCCGGGGAGTGCAGGGGGACGATGTAGCCGTCGTTCTGCTCGTAGACCCCGCAGTAGTAGCGGAGCGTGGCGGCCGCCTCGCCGACCTCCGCCAGCGCCTCGGAGCGGGTCTTCCCCGCCTCGTAGGTCAGCAGCGCCGCGAGCGGGAAGAGCCGGCTCTCGATCGCATCGGCCGTTCTCCTGACGATCCCGGCCCGCTCACGCCAGTCTCTCCGGCTCCACCCGGGGAATGCCTCGTTCGCTGCGACGACCGCTTCCCGGGCATGCTCCTTCTCGCCTGCGGCAAACGTCCCGAGCAGGATGCCCCGGTCTATGGGGGACCTCGCCTCGAACTCCCGGTGGGCCGTGACCTCCCGGCCGCCGATGTACATCGGGTGGCGCTTCCCGAACTCCTGCTCGATAGCGAGCAGAGCGGCCTCGTACTCACTGTGAAAACTCTCGTCGGACTCAAGCGAGACATACGTGACTGACTCCTGCATACCCTCAACCCTCTCTGAAACCCCTGTAACCCGGCCCGGGATATCAACCCCTCGCATGGCGGCCACCTCACCACGGGGGTCCCGGTAGTTCGCTCCTGATCGTGAGGCAAGCGTCCCGGAGTCAACCCTTCGCATACCGCAACGTTCAAGTAGCCTCCGGCGATTGATCCTCTAACGTGAAATTCTCAACCCTCGCCTCCTGCTTTGAGCACCTCGAGGCGACCATGTCCCGGAACGAGATGACCGCGCTTCTTGCGCGGTTACTCTCCACGGCGTCGCCCGACGAGATCGGGGTCATCTGCTACTTCGTGCTGGGAACGATCGGCCCCGGCTACAGCGATTGCGCCCTCGGGATCGGGGATCGGACGACGGCGGCGGCGATCGCCCTTGCGGCCGGGACCGACGTTGC
>Ga0172377_10005699_pt1 | contig 12816 bp, 10 predicted proteins | sample Pumphouse3metaG_FD_119749 | JGI IMG/M metagenome (GOLD analysis project Ga0172377, IMG submission 119749) | Leachate microbial communities from a municipal landfill in Southern Ontario, Canada - Pumphouse #3 metaG | ecosystem: Engineered > Solid waste > Landfill > Unclassified | place: Canada... | reverse complement strand
TTACTAAGGATATGAAATTAATTTATACAGCACCGACAAAAGAAGCTGCCAGAGACGCATTGGATGATTTTGCTGCCAACTGGGAAAGCAAATATTCTTATGCTGTAAAAAGTTGGAAAAAACAACTGGGATGATCTGACTGTTTTCTTTGAATACCCGATGTAAATAAGGAAGATAATATATACTACTAACCTGATTGATAATCTTAAATGGTAAAATCAGAAAGTACACTAAAAATAAACTTTCAGTCCCAACTAATGAAGCTGTGATGAAATCCGTATATTTAGCAACAAAAGAACCAACTAAAAAATGGACTATGTCCACTTCTTCATATACTCTTATGTGTTTATCATTAATATCTTCTTTCCAAATTTGCTCCTCGAAAATAGTGAAGCAAAATTTCATCGTATTTGTATCCTTTGGCACCCATTACAGCGGCTCCAATCTGACAGAGACCTACACCATGTCCCCAGCCAGCACCTAACAAAATAAATTTGGCCGGAATTCCATTTTCTTCGCCAACCTTATCAACCACAAAAGCGGAACTGTACAAATGCGATTCGGAAAGAACTTTACGGATTTCCAATTCTTTTCCGATTACCAAACTACGTTTTTTCCCAACAATTTTCAGTTTGATTAAACGACCCGAGTCTCCTCGTTCAATTGGAATCAGATCTAAAATTTTACCAAATTCTTTCCCTGTTTTTCGTTCGATTAATTCAGATATTTCTCTTTGCGTATAGGATACTTTCCAACGATAAAAATTCATTGTTTCCTGATCGTAATCGTTCAAGATTTGCGAAAGAATTTTTTTATCCGTAGTGTTGCAAAAAGCTTTGGGTGCAGTTCGAATCCATTTCTCGACAATCTCTTCCTTTTTCAAATCAAGATCGTAATCTTCAGCAACATTTGGCTGATCGACTACGGTTTGCAAGTAACTATGATGAACAGGTTCCCAAACATTCTCGAAAGTTTCAGTAACACCACCACAACATTTTGAAAAGCGAGCATCACAAATTCTGCCTTCGCTGGTTAGTACAACACCGCGAGTTTCGGCAATAGCCTCTACCACCAAAGAAGTCGATTGCTTTGTGATTCCCTGATAACGCTGACAATGATCATCGGCGCAAACATCAAAATTTACATGATCTTCGCGATCGTACCAACGAATGTATGAATCTTCAGTCTCTACAATACTTTGATACTTAACTTCTGACTTCAACAATTCTTCTCCTTTAATCACCTGAGCTATCAACCAGGAACGAGAAATAATTGCATGTGCTTTTAAAAACTCCAGGCTGCTAGTAGCACTCATTTCCGATGAAATTACACTCACCAAATAATCCTCCAGAGAAAGTACATTGATCGCTGTTAATTTTTCGTTTTCACAAATAAAATGCAAAGCACCTTTAAAACACTCATCTTCCTTTCGTTCCCAATGAAAATTGATCCCAATTGTTACATTAAACAAATCGAAAGCTCCTTTTTCATATTCCTTTGGATAAAAGACCAATTCCGGATCTGTTAAACCATAAAAAGAAACTTTTCCTCCACTATAATGGACCGTTTGCTTTCCTGTATATTCTTTTCCGTTGGCCTGAAGCAAGTAAATTCCATGTAAACAAAACGAAATTTCTTTTTCGTACATGATTCCAACTCGTAATTGAGGTTCCTTCATATTTATTTGATTTTAGATGCAAAAGTTGAAACAAGAAAACTCACTTTCCTGCATCTCAGGTTTAAAATTCTCAAAATCTTCGTGACAAGATGTAATAAAAATACACCCATCGACTTAAGCCGGATTAATTAGCAATTGCTGATCACCTTCGGCAAAAAATTATTTAGCCAATGTAACTTCATATAATATAAATACATAACATACTTATACTTCACAAAAGAGCAAAGAACCTTTAGCATTGATTTCTCTTCTAATAAATATTCTAATCTATCCATCAATTTTATATTTAAACATAATCACCACTTTAGTAATTTAAAAAATTTACTGCAATCTACAAACCATTATTCCCGACTGATATTTGCTTTGCATAAGCATTTCGGCCAAAGGAAGATCCGAGATCACCACTTTTTTCTGTCGGCTAGATGCGTTGAGCAAATGCAAGCGATTGTTCACATGAATGGCAATGCCAACATGAGAAATATCTAAGCCTTTTATTTGAGTGGTTATGGCAATTATATCACCATTTTGAATCTTATCTTCTGCATTTTGAATCTGCTCTTCGGGCAAGTAAAACAGTTCTCGTTTATTAATTTCATTTTCTATTTCCCGGATCTTTGCCACCAAATTAGTATCGGCCTTTAAAGCCTGATAACTGTCTACATGCGAACTCATAAAATTGATAGTTTTATTGTATTTTATGCCACCAATTTCAGCCGTTATATTTTTTACAATCCCTTTCTTCTCATTTTCAAAAATCCAATCGGAAAAATAGTGCAGGCGTGAAGAATAATCCGTCAATTTTCCACTTCGGTAACGAAGCCTCTCAAGTTCCTTCACAAAATCGCCAGTCTGTACCTTTTTACGAGAAAAAAGCTCCGAAAGCACCACTACATTTTCCAGATATGTCGTGCAATCCAATTCTCTCAAATTCACAACTAATTTCTCCTTTTCATTTCCCTCTAAAGTACCAGCAACATAAGGTGTTTGTAAAAAAAGTTTAGCCACTTTTATAACACGATCTCCCATAGAAAGAGAATAAAAAGATCTTGAATTGGCAATTTCACGAAAAGATGAAAATATTGCCTGATTGGCAGAATCGGCAAAAGGAACTTCCTTTTGCATTATTGTCTCATCACTTTTTTTGGCTTTTCCCTGACAAGCCATCACAAAAAGCAGTAAAATGGCTAAAAAAAACAAGCTCTTATTCTTCATATTTTCGTTTTTGAGAGTTTCGAAAAGCCAAACCATACGAAACTCTATTTTGATTTTTTGAAATTACATAAATTTATGCGCCTTCAATTAGATGTTGCGAATGCAATCATTATAAGTATTGTGTCTATTCATTTTTCCTAAATCAAAAAAAGCATTCGAGTTATCATAACAAAGACGACACAAGTAAATGGAATCGTAAATTCGACCAATTTGATACTTTCCCGAAAAAACCAATTCTAAAGCATAATCCTCACCATAATTCTCATTTGTAAATTGCGAAACTCAATAGCATCAAGTCCTTTTAGTTTTTTATTTTCCATTTAACTATCGCATATATTTAAATTAATTCTAGTTTAAAAATAGAATAGAAAATTAAATTTTCCAAAATTGGTAATACCTATTTTTAATATTATTTAATATTATTAAAGTTTTATATCTTTGTATCAAACAGTACCATTGTATATGTATTACAGTGGTACAGAAAGTGGGTCAACAAAAACAGATTGGGTTCTCATAGGGAATAAAGGTAAAAAGGTGCATCAACAGACATTAGAAATTAATCCATATTATCAAAATAAGGATTCAATATAACCATTATTAGTTCTTTGAAAGGTTTCCATTCCGTTAATAAAATCTTTTTTTTACGATCCTGGTTGTGTGACTTCCGAATTAATAATTTTTAGGAACAAATATTTCATAGCAGGCTCTTATTTGTATTTTATATTTAATGGTAATATCTGTTGCGTAAAACAACTTCTTTGTGTATTATGGATAACAGATCATACCAATTCAAGTAAATTTTTATTTCATGAATGAGATTTTTGGAAAAATAGAATTAGCTCAAACTCTTAGTCAAAAGATTGAGCGCCGAATAGAAGAGGCTATTCGTCAAAAAAAATTACCTATTGGAGTCAAACTTCCATCGGAGCGGGAATTATGCGAATTGTTTGCAGTTAGTCGAACCGCTTTACGCGAAGCCTTGCGTAGATTAAGCGCTAGAGGATTGATTCAAATAAAAAAGGGTAGTGGCATGTTTGTTAGTGAATTGAAGATCAAAGATGCTATTGATTCTTTAAATCTATATTATGATTTAAGCTTTGACATTAACTTAATCTCACATATTATTGAAGTTAGACGGGTTTTTGAGCCAGAAATTGCTAGTATGGCTGCCCAAAATAGAACCGATAAAGATTTAGAACTACTTCTTAAGAGCAATACAGAGTTGGAACATTGCGATCCGGATAATACCCAAATGGAAGCTGATATAATTAATAAATTTCATTTGAATGTTGCAAAGGCTACTGGAAATCCGATCGTGATTATTACCATGGAACCAATTTTTTATTTATTACCTCGTATGCGTAATTTAATTTATGCAAATGTGTATGGTGAAAAAGAATTTACCATAAAATCTCATTATTCTATATATGAGGCAATTAGAGACAGAGATACAGAAAAGGCTCGAGAGTATATGGTAAATCAAATTAATAGAACACTGGAAATATATACTCAGTATTTTAAAAAATAAGAATGCAAATTATTACAATAAAATATTAAAGTACTCCCTATATCTTTAAACCACGAATCTATATTTTTTATTGTTTTTATAACTGTTATTTTGGGTAATAATTTTGTAAGTTATTCTTGATATTAAAAACTTTTCATCTCTGTTCTTTTTTCATACATTTCATCCGGAGCTTTTGTAGCAAAAATCTCTGATGAACGTTCCGTAAACTCTTTTTTTACAGCAGGATATAACTTTGTCTGATACACTATGTTTGGATAAATCAGACATACTCTCCCGCTCTTGTAAGGAGGATGACGCTACCTGAGTTTTAAATTATGTACTGAATTTTCTTCCTTTTGCTTTCATAATATCATTGTTAAAATCAAACATTTTTTTACTTAAACAGTGATCCTATTTTTGGGTTGTATTATAATAGTCTATTACTTTTTTTACTGATCCGTGAATAAGTAAAAGAGATTTTGCCTTGTCGTAGGCCAGTCCAAGCTCTTCAACAATCATACGAGTTCCGCGATCTATCAGTTTTTTATTATTCAATTGTAGGTTTACCATTTTATTTCCCTTGACACGGCCAAGTTTGATCATAGTAGAAGTCGTAATCATATTTAGAATCATTTTTTGTCCTGTACCCGATTTCATACGTGAGCTACCTGTTACAAACTCCGGTCCCACAATCATTTCAATTGGAACGTCAGCTTCGGCTGCCATCGGCGAATCAGGATTACTGGTAATGCACCCCGTAAAAATACCTTGTTGACGTGCTTCGTGCAAGGCACCAATTATATATGGCGTAATGCCGGAAGCTGCAATACCGATCACTATATCATTAGTTGTTACTTGGTGTTCTTTAAGTTCTTCCCAGCCCCTTTCCGCATCGTCTTCAGCCTTTTCAACAGCATTGCGTAAGGCATAATCACCACCTGCAATCAGTCCTATAACTGAGGTGGAAGGCATTCCGAACGTAGGCGGAATTTCTGATGCATCCAATACGCCCAAACGGCCGCTTGTGCCGGCTCCAAGGTAAAATATACGTCCACCCTGTTTCATACGCGGTACTATTTGTAAAACTAATTTTTCTATCTGCGGAATTGTTTTTTGTACGGCAATTGCCACCTTTTTATCTTCCGTATTAATTTCTTCGAGAAGTTCACGAACAGATTTTTTTTCTAAATCATTATATAACGAAGACTGTTCTGAGATATTTATAAACATAATTTTTTTGTTTTATTTATGATATTCAATAAGTCCATGCATCGGACTTTTTAAGATATTCCCTATGTGAATGTATATTTTTTGAGCTGCCTCACGCAATATATCTTGATAATAAAAAGCCACAGAACCGATAAAATGTAAAAGCATTTGTTGATAACCATATTGCATCACATTCCGTTGCAAAAATGAGTTGAAGCTTTTAAGCACCAATTCATGAATGGATGGCACCTCATTATGTTGTGCCAAAAAAGGATTCATACCTTTTGTAAATATTTCCCTTATCAGTTGTCCATGCTCTACCGAGCACCAATGTGTCTTTGTATACCCACTGTCTGCTATTAATATCATATTTTTATATATATTTTCCTTTTGTATAAAATATGACTAACATACCAATTGATCGTAACGAACAATAGAGCGTAAACTAAAGATCCGCCTTTATCTCCGAATATTGGTTGAAAAAAGTAGAACAAATGTTGGGTCAATCCACTTCCGTCAGCAAGTAATAGTCTCCCGACAAAGATTCCCAATACATCCGCAAAAACATAAATAAACAGCGGATTTACACCGAAAGATTCTAAAAACCTCGTCAACTTACCTTTATATCCTTGTTTATCGATTAGCCAAATTAATAAAGCAAGCAAACTTGAAGCGAGTCCACATGTGGTAAGGACAAATGTAGGCGACCATATTTTTTTACTGATAGGACAACCATAGCTAAATAAAAATCCTACAAAGGTAAGACTGACACCTACCAGAAAAAGGCGTTCAATTTTATCATTCAGTTCCTCTACCTCCATAAGCATTTTACCAACACAAAAACCAATAAGTACATGAGCCAACGCAGGTATTGTACTCAGTATTCCTTCCGGATCAATGCCATTATCCTTATACATATGATTTCCACCCAAAATGAAACGATCCACACGTGAAAGGATATTTGTATCATTATAGGCAAATCCGTTACCAAGAAATAACATGATGGTATATCCTATCAGCAAGAAAATAATGAGATAAGGTATATGTTTATGTTTTATAGTCAACGCTATAACTGCCGCACCTCCATAGCAAAGAGCCAATCTCGGCATTACACCCATGATACGCAGATGGCTAAAATTGCTGCACGAAGTCCATAGTTGTTGCCAAAAGCTTAATCCTTGATCAGAAAGAGAATTCCATGTATTTAACGAGAGCGAAAGCCAAGCGATTGCCAAACCGATGCCAAATATAACCACTGTACGACGAATTATTTTTAAAGCGGTATTTTTGTCAAACTTAAATTGGTATTTTCTTAAAGAAAGATAAGTGGAAACGCCCATAATAAACATGAAGAAAGGAAAGACTAAATCAGTAGGTGTCAATCCAATCCATGAGGCATGTTCGAGCGGCTCATAAATATGATCCCAACTTCCCGGATTATTTACCAGTATCATCCCCGAGATTGTGATACCTCTAAGAACATCCAATGCCAATAGACGCTTATTAATTTTCTTTACCATATATCTTATATATTAGGATTTTTATTTTTTGTATAAATAATATTGTTTGGCCACTTTGCGAAATGTATCTACATCTTTATTCCAATATGAAGATACATCTTGCCAAAGGTTGCGCTGAATGAATAGCTGTCGGATTTGTTTAGATCCACATACCTTATCAAACATTTTAAGACGATCATCATTAGCGTGTTCCAATACAGAATGGTCGGGATATAACTTTGCAATTTCCTGTATTACATAAAACTGAATTTCGCAAAGATTCGCTTTTTTATAATTTACAATATACACTTGTACCCCCTGCAATGATTGATCCTTACCTACGGCATAAAACGGAGTGAAATAAATAGGGCGAAAGAGTATTCCTGGTAAATTCAGTTGATTCAGGCTTTTTGCCAGATCTTTTGCATTGATCCAAGATGCACCAAATAATTGAAAAGGAATGGTATAGCCTACGCCTATTGAGATACAATCTAACTCGCCCACAATGCCAGATACAGCATAGAAATAGGCTGAACTGGATTCAGGAATATGTGGAGATGCCGGCACCCACTGCAAACCCGTTTGATCATAAGTCATACGGCGTTTCCAACCTTTCATCTTGATGACTTGTAATTTGCATGGTATATTAGTTAACATTCTTTCTCCATTAAGTAGAAGAGCCAACTCACCTGGCGTAAGCCCATATATATAAGGTATTTTAAATTGACTAACAAAAGAGATACAATCATCCTCGGTTAAGTTTCCTTCAATTTTTTCTCCACCCAATGGATTGGGTCGGTCCAAAACAATTAGTTGCTTATTATATTTTGCAGCTGCCTCCATCACATTACCTAATGTACTAATAAAAGTATATGAACGACAGCCAATGTCTTGAATATCATAGACCAATACATCCACTCCTTTTAGCATATCGGCTGTTGGCATTCGAGTTTTTCCATAAAGAGAATAAACCGGTAAACCGGTACTCGGATCTTTGTCATCGCTTACTTTATCGCCTGCATGTGAACTGCCACGCACACCATGTTCGGGACCATAGAGAGCCACGAGATTAACATTCGGGGCATCGTATAAAATGTCAATTGTCGATTTTAATTCATTGTCCACACCTGTAGGGTTAGTAATTAGTCCCACACGTTTTCCTTCCAAGCATTTAAAGTGTTCATCTTTCAGCACTTCGATACCTGTCTTAATTCGTATTTTTTGAGCCTGCAGGTTGATTGACAGAAAGCAAACAAAAAGATAAAGAAAAATTGTCTTTTTCATGATTTATTCGTTTTCATTATTTATCTCTTTCTTACCATAATTTGGATCAATCTTTACAAACGAACAAACTGCGATAGTGGCTACACAGCATATCATTACCCAAATGAAAAAATTCTCATAACCAAAGTGTTCTTGCAACCAACCTGCAGCCATACCCGGAAGCATCATGCCCAAAGCCATGAACGCCGTACAAATAGCATAGTGCGCTGTTTTATGCTCCCCGTCCGAATAATAGATAAGAAATAGCATATAGGCTGTAAATCCGAATCCGTAACCGAATTGCTCAATAAAAACACAAAAATTAATAATAAGTAGACTTTGCGGTTGGAAATAAGCCAAGTACACAAAAGTAATGCAAGTGAGTGAGATACTCCAAGCCATTGGCCAAAGCCACTTCTTTAATCCACCTTTTGCCGCACAAATGCCTCCGATAATACCACCTAAAGTAAGACCTATAATCCCCACCGTGCCATATACCCACCCCACTTGGGCAGTACTTAATCCCAAACCACCTTTGTTGATTGGATCCAATAGAAAAGGATTTATAAGTTTTACCAATTGAGCTTCAGGCAAGCGATACAATAGCATAAAAAGAATAGCGACACCTGCTTGTTTCTTTTTGAAAAAAGTTGCAAATGTTGCAAAAAAATCACGAAAAATATTAGCTATATTTGCTTCTTCAGTTGATGAATAATCTGACTTGGGCTTGGGTAAGATATAGTTATGATACAAGAAAAAAGCGATGAATAGTCCCGAAATAATATAAAACGTAATACTCCAGGCCATAGCAATAGAGGAAGTACGTTTTTCTAATTCTCCTGCAAGTATTACCAGCAATCCTTGTCCTGCAATAGTTGCAATACGATAAAAAGTGCTACGAATCCCTACATAGAAAGCTTGTTCTCTTATATTTAGCGCCAGCATATAGAAACCATCGGCAGCAATATCGTGTGTAGCAGAACTAAATGCTACCAACCAAAAGATTGCAAGTGTCTTTTGGAAGAAGTTAGAAGTTGGAATAGTAAATGCTATACCTGCAAACCCGGCTCCCACTAAGAGTTGCATAATTACTATCCACCAACGTTTCGTCTTTAATAGATCAACAAAAGGACTCCAAAAGGGTTTGATAACCCATGGCAGATAAAGCCAGGAAGTATAGAGGGCAATATCTGTATTAGAAAGACCTAATTTTTTGTACATAATTACCGAAATAGTCATAACTGCAACATATGGCAAACCTTCGGCAAAATATAAGCTGGGTATCCATGCCCATGGAGATCTGTGCTCATTATTCATAACAATCGTGCTTTAATCTTTTGCTTAACGATTTCAATATCTTGGGGTGACAAACAGACTTCTTGCAAAATACAGTTGATATCGCCGGCTGTTATTTTGTCGAAATCTTTCTCTAAAGGAGTGATAAAAATACCACCCAGATCAATTGATGCAGGACTGATAAGCATGTTCTTATCTCCTACAGCCGTATAGCAACTTGGCCGGTGCATTGCTCGCGGAAAAACACAGATAATCCACCTTTCTTGATCATACCACGCCAGAAGATTCATCATCGGTTCGTCATCATCTTTCTTGAGAGGTAGCGCATCATAAATCGCAGTAAATAAGGTCATCGCAGCTTCCGTTTTTTTAGCCTCAATAATTAACGTGGTACGTGGGGCATCATCAAGTTGCCAGATTTTACCTCCTTCCATTTGGGCTACACAACCTGCTTTGTGTTGTTCCCAATCTTCTTCAAGTGGAAGAAAATCCTTATTACACGCCTGAAAATGTGCATGATCAGGCGCAGAAGCTCCACATTTTGGACCGTTGTAAAAAACAACAAAATCCTTGAGCATATATGCCAAACCGAGCATATCATTAAAGCGTAATAAGATTCGTTGCGGTAAATGTTTTATATCTGGAATGGTAATATGCTTTGGAAAGATAGGAAACGGATTTACCAATATATTGTAATGATCTACGACAGAAAGCACTGTTTGTTGAGATGGTATATTCTCAGTACATAAAAAGCATTTACGTCTTTTTATGGACTGTACATCTACTTTAGCTGCGGATGAAATTATACGAGCTGGATTAAATTGAACTTTATATAAACAGTTGTTAACCATCAGTTCCTTTATTTTCACTCGGGCAAGTGCCGCATAATTGTTTCGCGCCAAATCCCATTTATCAATTTGTTCTTTTATCAATTCTTCTATCATATCTCTTATTTCTTTTTGTTCAAAGCAATTCGTGCCTGTAATTCCCAGGTACGAATGCGGTCTTTATACAAATTATTACGATTAACCTTTTCTATATCCAGCGAAGCATCTGAATTATCGTCCCACCGGCGGCAGAAATAAAGCACATCATACACACGCCCAATCTGGTAGTGACGTGAAAAATTAAGTCCTAAAGCATAATCTTCTCCATAACTTGTATTAGGTAATTTAATCTGCCGTAATATCGGTGTATAAAAAGCGCGTGGTGCCCCCAGCCCGTTGATGCGGAGTGCATTATTCCGTCCGTTTTCCGAAGTCCATTCTTTATGATCTATAATACCAGGTGCAATTTCCTTCATCTCAAAATTAGTCATCAGATAAGTTCCTACCACCATGGCGCAATTCTGCCGATAAAAAGCATTGACCATAGTAGTCAGCGTATTTTCATCCTTATATACATCGTCACTATCCAACTGAATTACAAATTTGCCACATTTTTGATGATTCACGCCCATATTCCAACAACCGCCTATACCGAGATCGTTTCGTTCAGGAACAAGATGAATCACTCGTTTGTCAGCTGTAAATTTTTCAATTGCTTCTGATGTACCATCGGTGGAATGATTGTCTATTATAATAATATTAAAGCGAAACGAAGTTTTTTGATTAAGAACAGAGCAAATTGCTTCACGTATAGTCCTTATACGATTACGCACAGGAATAATTACTGTCGCTTCATATTCAAAATTAAATTCATCGAAAGAAATTTTATCAAAAACAGGAGGCAGATAACCACCTATCTCTTTAAGATGTTCTGTACATGCTTCCTCCATCTCTATTTGTATGTTACGATTTTTAGGATCTACATAATCAAATATTTTATCACCGCTCTCGCGGGTGTCATTTTCAATTTCAGAGTATAGATATTCATTTATATGAACCAATGAATATCTTTGCGAAAGTTTTAGTCTAAAATCATATAATCCAGCCGAAAAGTAGTTTTTCTTCATTCTGTCTACTGACTCCTTGAACGCTTCGGAAGAAAAAAACAGAACAGAACCGAAATCGAAATCGTCACGCAGACTCCCCTGCTGATAGTCAATTACGGGTGCACTTAATTGTTTATCTCCGGATATCTGATAATGGTCGGCGTAAACCATACCGGAGTTTGTATCTTCAGCAATATGAATCATACGCTCCAAAGAAAAAAGACCTAAATCTAAAGTCGTGAATTTGGTGTAAAGAAGTGTAAATAGAGAATCTGAATGTTCAGCTATAGCACGTATAGTTGCACTTGAATACAGTGAATCTATGTGGAGTAATAAACAATTTTCTAATGTTCCGACAGTTTTAGAACCGATAGCAAGTAAATAAATTTTATTTACCTCTTCTATTCCTTTTAACTTTTCTATGGTCGTTCTTACTTGTTTCTCACAGATAAAAGGTATAAAACAATTAATAACAGATTTCATAATTATTTATATTAAGTTATTTTTGTGTATTTTCCAATAATCCCAAAGAGCCATCTGTTTCAGTGAATATTACTTGTCTACGATTGATGGGGACTACTGTGTTAATAAGTGAATTTCCTATTTTGTGTTTCCAAATTACACAGCCTGTTTCTGCATCCAGAGCAAAAATAAGTCCGTTTTTTGTACTTCCGAAGAGAATCCCTTCTTTTTCTACAGGCATAGACGGCGCATGCTCATATCCGAAACCTACATCCGAGGCCCACAATTCGTGCGGACTATTGGCTACTGCATAACAAACTATACTGTCATTCATGGTTTTACTATATATCTTTTTGTGATCGGCAGAGAGTGCTATCGTTTCACGTACCATAGATTGATAAGTTCTCCATACGGTCTTACCGGTATTCAGGTCTATAGCTGTTATCGCTCGTTGCGGATCAGTAATAAATATTTTTCCATCAGCTGCTACAGGCCATACAGCAGCAGGTGAATAGTGCATATCTTTAAGACTTTCCTCCCATTTCCACAACTCTTTGCCATTTTCTCTATTCAAAGCATAAAGAGTATTGTCCCATGCACCGAATATCACTTTTTCACCTGTTATCAGCGGTTTAGTCTCGATATATCCTTTCACTCCATTATATGCCCAGACTACTGCTCCATCTTTCACTCGAATAGCACGAAAAGTATGGTCGCTTGCCCCTATGTAAGCAATTCCCTGACTGATTGTAACGGC
>Ga0172377_10005698_pt1 | contig 12816 bp, 11 predicted proteins | sample Pumphouse3metaG_FD_119749 | JGI IMG/M metagenome (GOLD analysis project Ga0172377, IMG submission 119749) | Leachate microbial communities from a municipal landfill in Southern Ontario, Canada - Pumphouse #3 metaG | ecosystem: Engineered > Solid waste > Landfill > Unclassified | place: Canada... | reverse complement strand
CGTTCTATTCCGGCGGTATTGAGTAAATGACGAATTACAGGATGATGCTGTGTAGAAATTACAATATCGCTTAGTTTCTTAAAAAGTTTAATCTGAGAACGAGTATAATCATCTTCAGAAGGATCATCAGCCACAGCAAAATGCGAAAATACTGAACGTACATACAAATAGTCGGAAGAATCAGCTAACCGACATATATCACGAACTTCCTGCTCACTGGAAAATCCAAGACGATGCATTCCTGTATCAAGTTTCAGATGAATAGGATATTTTGAAACAGCCATACGTCTGGCTGTCTTCTCAAATTGATTATATACATCCATTGAATATATATTAGGCTCCAATCCATATTCAATCATCATTTCAAAACTATGTTCCTCGGGATTCATAACCAAAATAGGCGTATCAATGCCATTTTGCCGCAAATCAATTCCTTCATCTGCCACGGCTACAGCCAGATAGTCTACTTTCTGGAATTGGAGTGTCCGTGCAACTTCGATTGCTCCATGTCCATATGAAGAAGCCTTTACAAGAACCAGAATTTTTGTTTCAGGTTTTAATAATGCTCTGTAATCATTCAGATTATTTACCAGTGCATTCAGATTTACCTCCAGCATTGTCCGATGATATTTCCTTTGCATAAGTGAGGAAATTTTTTCAAAATGGAATTTACGTGCTCCCTTAATAAGAATATAGTTATCCTGAAAGCAGGAACTTTTAAATATTCTAACAAATTCTTCGGTATTTTTGTATAATGAAGAATTTACAGGGAAAGCTTTTGAAAAATCAGATAATACGGATCCAATTCCTATGAAACGATCTATTTTATATAGCTTTACCAGATTAACCAGCTCTTTAACCATTTTCTCAGGACCCATGCCCGACTGACATATATCTGATAAAATAAGAACCTGCTTTTGATTATTTTTTGTATTCTGGTGATTTAAATATTGTAATGCTATCTTCAATGAATTGATATCCGAATTATAATAATCATCAATTAAAGTACAGTTGTTAATACCATCTTTTATTTCCAGACGCATAGCAACAGGCTGTAACTCTTTAAAACGATAAAGAATACTTTCATTACAATTTTCTGTAGCTATAATAAAAGCAAGACAATGACATGCATTTTCTATTGAAGCCTCATCAGTAAACGGAATTTCTACACTCCTTGGTTCTCCATTGAAAATAAAAGACAAAATGGTAGATTCGGAAAGAATTTTAGATTGAATATTAAGATCAGCTTTTTTATTATTACTTAAAGTCCAGGAAAATAACTGTTTTTCGGAATAGCCATATTTTTTAATAATACGCTGATGTATAAGTTCATTATCACGCCTGTATATAATTACCTTACAGGATTCAAAAAGCAAAAGTTTTTCATCGGTTTTTTCTTCTTTAGTCGTAAAGTTTTTTTGATGAGCTTCACCTATATTTGTTATAATGCCTATGGATGGTGCAATTACTTTAGCAAGCATTCTCATCTCCCCTTTTTGTGAAATTCCGGCCTCAAAAACAGCCAGATCGTAATTTTCATTCATGTTCCATACTGAAAGAGGAACTCCTACCTGCGAGTTATAACTTCTGGGACTCCTGATAACACGCTTGTATCCCTGGAAAAGATCAAACAGCCATTCTTTAACAATCGTCTTACCGTTACTTCCCGTAATTCCCGCAACAGGATATGAATATTTTCTACGTACAGCAGCAGAAAGTTTTTGCAAAGATTCCAGAGTATTATTAACCAAAATAACAGATGCATCTTCAAATTGTGAAAGATCAAGTGTTTCATCAGATATCAAAAATGCACGTACACCATGCAAATATAAATCTTTTAAATACTGATGACCATCATGACGAACTCCTTTTATTGCAATGAATAAGCAGGAATTAACATCCATAATATTTCTGCTGTCAATAGATATTGTAAGTATATTCCTGCCAGAAGACAGTGCTTCTTTCTTTAAAAATTTTCCGCCGATAATATCAGCTATTTCTGTAAAATTCATTATCTGACTTTTTCTTTTGTACCTTTACAAAGATAATTATTGTTGTATAAAAATAATCTTTATTTTTGTGGATAAACAGATTGTTTCAACAATATTAAACCGTCATTATTTTTTTGTCTGAGATATGGGAAAACTTTATTTGGTACCAACACCTGTAGGAAACATGGAAGACATGACATTCAGGGCTGTAAGAATTTTAAAGGAAGTTGATCTGATTTTAGCTGAAGATACAAGAACTTCTTCAAAATTGCTACACCATTACGAGATCCAGAACAAACTTCTTTCGCACCATAAATTCAACGAACACCAAACAGTTGATTCTATTACGGAAAAAATTCTTGCAGGAGAGAGCATTGCCTTAATTTCCGACGCAGGAACTCCCGGAATAAGTGATCCCGGCTTTCTTTTGGTAAGGAGTTGTGTGGAAAAAGAAATTGAAGTAGAATGTTTGCCTGGAGCTACAGCTCTTATTCCGGCATTGGTTGATTCTGGATTTCCATGTGACAGGTTCTGCTTTGAAGGCTTTCTTCCTGTAAAAAAAGGACGGCAAAAAAAATTGCAGTTACTTATTGATGAGGACAGAACAATGATTTTTTACGAATCACCTTACCGTTTGGTAAAAACACTTAAACAATTTTGCGAAATTTTCGGAGACAACCGTAAAGTATCTGTCTCCCGCGAAATCTCCAAATTATTTGAAGAAACTTTCAGAGGCAGCCTTCCTGAAGTAATTACTCATTTCGAAGAAAAAACAGTTAAAGGTGAAATTGTCATCATTCTCGAAGGAAAATACAAAAGATAAAAACTGACAATCATCAGCAAAATTATTAAAACGGAGCTCCGTCGTCCCCTGAATCTTCATTCTCAAACGAAGAATTAACAGGCATACCTGAGCCTGAATCGGAATTCATTTTTGAGCTAAATGTCTGTCCAACCATACCATCTCCAATTTCTTCAGGTATAGCAGTATCCAAATCTACAAATTTTACCTGGTTCTTCCTAAAGGCCAACTTAACATCTCCCACAGATCCATTACGATGTTTTGCAACAATAATTTCTGCGATTCCTAGAAGAGAGTTATTATTTTCATCCTCGGTAATTCCATAATATTCAGGACGGTGAATAAATAAAACCAGATCGGCATCCTGTTCAATAGCTCCCGATTCTCTAAGGTCGGATAACTGTGGCCGTTTCCCTTCTCTGGTTTCTACAGAACGGTTTAACTGTGAAAGGGCAATAATCGGAATATTTATTTCTTTGGCAATTGCTTTCAATGATCTGGAAATCATACTTACTTCCTGTTCACGATTACCACGACTATTTTCTTTTCCCGTTGTCATAAGCTGAAGATAATCTATAATAACCATTGAGATATCACACTGCATTTTTAGACGACGACATTTTGCACGAAATTCAAAAATAGATAACGCAGGAGTATCATCAATATAAATAGGTGCCTCTTCCAGATTGCTAACCTTGCTGTGAAATTGTTCCCATTCCCAATCGGCAAGACGACCGTTTTTAATTTTATCGGCATCAATTTCAGTTTCTGAAACAATTAAACGATTCATAAGCTGAATATTAGACATCTCAAGAGAGAATATGGCTACAGGCTTTTTATAATCAACGCCTATATTACGGGCCATGGAAAGTACAAAAGCTGTTTTACCCATGGCTGGTCTGGCAGCAACAATCACAAGATCGGTATTCTGCCATCCCGATGTAATACGATCAAGTGCAGAAAAGCCACTTGGTATTCCACTCAATCCGTCTTTCCTTCTTGAAGCTGCTTCTATTAATTCGGTAGCCTCCTTTAAAAGAGGCTTTATAGGCAAAGCTTCTTTTTTTATATTCCCTTCGGTTACCCCAAACAGGGAAGTCTCTGCAAAATCTATAAGGTCATCAACATCTGTACTACTGTCATAAGATTTCGTCTGAATTTCTGATGAGATACGTATAAGTTCACGCTGAATATATTTCTGTGCAATAATTCTTGCATGAAATTCAAGATGAGCGGATGTTGTAACACGATTAGTTAGCTGAGTGATATACAATGCTCCACCGACTTCATCAAGTTCATTTCTATCAGTAAGTGACTGGGTTACAGTGAGTAAATCCACTTTCTTTTCATGGGTAGCCAGATCTTTTATTACCTCAAAAATCTTACGGTGTTCTTCCTTGTAGAAACTTTTGACATCAAGGATATCTGCCACTGTATCATAGGCATCTTCCTCAATCATTAATGTTCCCAAAACAGCCTCCTCTACATCTATAGCCTGAGGTGGCAATTTCCCATATAAAGCATTAATCTGATCAACTGCAGAAGCAGCAGTACTTGTTTTATTATTTCTTCTTTCCCCTGCCATTTCGTTTTGATTTTTATTATGAAAGTTTGTCCATTATGATGATAGTCAGCATTTCTTTCAGGCTTTTGCCCATAGCATCTATCTGCTGCGGAACAAAACTCGTTTCTGTCATACCAGGAGTTGTATTAACCTCCAGAAAATAGAAACTATTTCCTTTAAGAATATAATCTATACGGACAATTCCCGAACAATTGCACAGGTCATATATCTTTGAAGATAAAAGACCGCAACATTCGGTAAGATCTTTAGAAAGTCTGGCAGGGGTGATTTCATCCGTCATTCCCTTGGTATATTTAGCCTCATAATCAAAGAATTCTTTTTTAGGAATCACTTCTGTAATAGGGAAAATGATTTCCTGCTTTTTTAGTTTCACAAGGCCACAGGTAAATTCCCTGCCTTCTATAAATTCTTCAATCAATACCTGATCGCTTTCTTTAAATGCTTTCTCAATAGCCGGAATAAGTTCTTCTTCCTTTTTAACTTTTGATATCCCGAAACTCGATCCTCCTGCATCTGGCTTTACAAAAACAGGTAGTCCCAGTTCTTTTATAACAAATCCAGGATATACATCTTCCCCCTTTTTTATTCTTATTGATCTGGCAATCGAAATTTTAAAATTTCTTAAATAATTACTACAGAAATACTTATTAAAAGTAAGAGATGAGGCATGTACATCACATGAAGAATAAGGAATATTCAGCAACTCAAAATATCCCTGTAATATACCATTTTCACCCGGTGTGCCATGTATAATAATATATGCGTAATCGAAAATAACTTTTTTTTCATTCGCAGTGAAACTGAAATCATTTTTGTTAACATCCGCAATTTTCAATCCGTCCTTCATCACTTTCCATTCCGTTCCTTTTAATTCAACAAGCCACGGATTAAAAAGATTTGTATCTATCGACTGATAAATGTTTTTTCCGCTTAAAACAGAAACTCCATATTCAGAAGAATTTCCTCCATATACAATAGCAATATTTTTCATTTTTCAAAATATCATAGATATTATCAAAGATAATTATTTTTGATAATTGTTGTTACTCTTCAATTTTTCGATGATTAATATAATTTCGCCATTTTTCAATAACTTCCTTCATATCAGATGGAAGTTCAGAATTGAACAACATTTCTTTTCCGGTTACAGGATGAACAAATCCCAGGGTCTTGGCATGTAATGCCTGTCTTTGTAAAATTTTAAAACAATTTTGAACAAATTGTCTGTATTTTGTAAAAGTAGTTCCCCATAGTATCCTGTCTCCTCCATATACCTCATCATTAAAAATAGGATGACCTATATGTTTCATATGTACCCTTATCTGATGAGTCCTGCCGGTTTCCAGCTGACATTCCACAAGAGTAACATATCCCAGCTCCTCGAGTACTTTATAATGAGTTACTGCATGTTTTCCCATTTCGGGGTCATCATAAACAGTAAAAACCTGTCTGTTTTTACGGCTTCTTCCTATATTTGCATCTATCGTTCCTTCCTTTTCATCCAGACGTCCCCAGACCAAAGCTATATATTTTCTTTTTGTTGTCTTCAAAAAAAACTGATGTGCCAGATTAACCTTTGCTTCTTCGGTTTTGGCAATTACCAATAATCCCGAAGTATTCTTATCAATTCTGTGTACCAGCCCGGGACGAACATCATCACTATTATTGAACATTGGCAGACCCTTAAAATAATATGCCAGTCCGTTTACCAGTGTACCGGTATAATTTCCATGTCCGGGATGAACAACCATGCCAGCAGGTTTATTTATTACCATTAGCTGATCATCCTCATATTGTATGTTTAACGGAATATTTTCAGGCGTTAATTTAAATTCTCTGCGTGGAAAATCGAAAACGACAGATATTTCATCTTCAGGTTTTGTCTTATAGTTTGCTTTTACGGACGATCCGTTTACAATGATACGATCTGCTCCGGCAGCTGACTGTATACGACTTCTTGATGCTTTACCAATTCTAAGAGCCAAATATTTATCAATCCTTAAGGGAACCTGCCCTGAATCTACAGTAAAATGATAATGCTCATACATCTCATTATTATTTTCTGGATTTTCCTGATCATCGAAACGATCGGTTATTTTTTCTGTCATTTATTTTCTTCATTTACGGAAATGACTGCCCTTTTTAAAGAATCGGTGACAGTTTCCGTATTTTTCAGTTTTTCTTCGTCTATTGTAAACCACATATCTATTGAGGAACCTTGGTTAAGAACTTCTCCTGAGAGATCAGGATCCTGCTTGAATATTTTTGCATTCAATGTATCTTCACTGCTTTTAATAGATTCATCATAAATCAGTGATCCCTGAACAAGAAATAGCGACGCCATCTCATTCTTTGCCATTTTCAGTGTGAGCCCAATTAAATTGGGAATAACTGTTTTTTCTGATGACAGGGATTTTCCTACAGTAAGGTTTATTTCTGTTCCTTTATTTACTTTACTTCCCTGCTTAATATCTTTTACACCCTGTGTCTGAGATAGTACAAGGTTGGGATATTCTGAAGGAACATATGTAATCGTTCCGACATTAAGACCAATTCTGCTTAAAATATTCATTGCCTGACGCAAGGAAATATCCGTTAGTTTAGGAACATAAACCTGTTCCGGTTTTCTGGCACAAATCGTAAAAAAAATTGTTCTTCCACTCTTTACATGCGAACCCTTCACGGGGAATTGGCCAATTATTGCCCCTGGCTTCTCTTCCATAACATATAAAGAATCAGTTACCTGGTAATTTAGTTCATTTTTTTTAAGAATATTTTGAACTTGTTCCTCAAGCATTCCTGAAAAATCAGGAACAGTTATTGATTCTCCATGATGTGTGTAAACACGAATAGAAAACATGATAATCAGTATCAAAAATATGGTAATGATTACGGCAATAATCAAATTTTTTAAAAGCCAAGATCCTAAAACACCTAATTTCATATATATAGGATTAATAATTAAAGTACAAAATTAATCTAATTTCAGAAGGACTCACTGGTTTTTACTATCAAAAATAAAAAAAACTGACATTTTAAGAAAACAAAGGGGTGAAGAATTGTGATTCTTTACCCCTTTGTCCTGCAATACGTATCGAATTTTCTATTGACCTTTATGTTTCGGTTCATCTGAAACTGTCAACTTAGTTCTACCTTTGGCACGACGAGCTTTTAAAATAAGACGTCCTCCGGGAGTAGACATTCTTTCACGAAAACCATGTTTATTGTTACGCTTTCTTCTTGATGGTTGAAATGTCCTTTTCATATATTTATTTTTTATTTATTCTAATTATTTTTTTCCCCGTATTTCGATTCAACTCTTTGAGTTTCTTCTTATTTTCATAATAACTATGCTCATTGGGACTGCAAAAATAATTTTTTTTTATTTCTCTCCAAAATATAAATCACTTTTTCCGTAATTTATTTTTGTTTGTTGTTGTTTATTAATGATTTTAGAAAATACTTATTGCGTAATTACACGTGGTTATCCGTCTAAAAGGTCGTGGATAATACAAATATTCATTTTGTTTTAATTCTGTCTTAAATGAATTATTTTTTTAGTCTCAAAAAACTTTTCCTCAAAAAAATCCTGCAAATTATAAACATGAGCCTTTTTTCCGAAAGGTTTTATTTCGTTTTCGAAATCACCTCCTTTTAAATACAGAATACCATTACCAATCTCATTTCTTTGTTTAGATTCTATTTTATCCTTTACCCACGACACAAAAAGAGGAAATGAAGTTACAGCACGACTGACAATGAAATCGAAATTATCGCAAACAGTTTCAGCTCTTTGTTGCCTTACTTCTACATTTTTCAGCCCAATTTTTTCGGCAACGCTTTTTACTACCTTTATTTTTTTGCCTACTGAGTCAATTAAAAGGAATCTGGTTTCCGGGAAAATTATAGATAGTGGAATTCCGGGAAATCCTCCGCCTGTTCCTACATCCATAACCTTTGTACCCGGACTGAATTTAATAACTTTTGCAATACTAAGGGAGTGAAGTACATGTTTTTCATAAAGACTGTCAATATCTTTACGGGAAATCACATTTATTTTTTCATTCCAGTCTCTGTAAATTGGCTCCAGTGCATCAATTTTTTCCATCTGAACCTTGGTTATTTCCGGAAAATATTTTTTTATTATTTCCATTCCTCTTTAATTGTTATTTGTTCTTAGTCTTATCAAGGTGAATTTGTAATCAATTTCTTATCTTTCTTTCATTTCAGAAAGATCTATCATCTTAAAAAGTAACTCTCTAGCTCTAAATAACTGGGTTTTTACAGTTCCAAGAGGAAGAGACATTTCCTTCGAAATTTCTTCGTAAGAATATTCATTGAAATAACGATATTCTATAAGCGTTCTATATCTGGTATGTAACCTACCGACAATTTGTCTTAATAAAATGGCCCTCTGAATACGTATTAATCTTTGCTCCGGATCAGGATCTTTTGATCTTAATTTTATAACAGGGTTACTATCATTATTTTCCATGATATCAATAGGAATGGTAGATTCTTTTTTCTTTCTTAAAAAATCAATACAATTATTTCGGGCTATTTTAAACAACCATGTACTAAAAGCGAACTCTGAAGAATAATCAGGAAGATTTTTAAATGCTTTGCTAAATGCTTCAAATGTCAAATCCTCAGCATCGTTTTTATTATTGACCTTTCTGAGTATCATATAATAAATTGTATTTTTATATCTGCCCAGTAATTTAGTAAAAGCTTCCCCTTTCCCCATTAGGGCAGATTCAATCAGTTTATAATCCTGCTGAGCCTTATATGATAAATTTGAATTTTGATTCATCTATTATGACGATAATAAAAAAAAGATAATAAATTATAATAAAAAAGGACTAAAGGTCTTATCAATATATATATTAATGAAGGTAAAACTATTTTTATTTCCTTTAAACGTTTTCTGAAAATTTCAAGTTTTGCTGTATACATGATAAGTAAAAGTATAAAAGGGATTAATTCATAATACCATATCTCCGGCTTCAGAAATAAAATTTCTGTAAAACCAAGTAGCATTAACAAAAAAGAAAGAGTTCCCAGTTTCATAAATAATTTCTGAGAGAAGCGAAATTCCTTTCTTAAAATTCTTTTCTTTCTAAATAGCTCATAAAAATCATCCTTTGAAAGAGACTCGTTTTCACGAATAGGTGTTGCTCCTGAATATTTATTAAGAAGTATAAGTCTGTCTTTCCCCTGATAATTAAAAAGTAATTCAAGATCAACATGATAACGATTCATCTTACCCCGGAATGGTTTTGTGTCAAAATATTTTTTTTTAACAAACAGAACATTATTGCGTTGAGTAAAAAAAGAGATGTTAAAAGCAGAATAAGTTACTGAATTCATAAAGGATAAAAAACGTTCTATCCTACAAATCTGATTGTATTTTCCTTTTTTTGGTAAATAATTGGAATAATTTATATAAAAGGAGGAAGATCCGTTAATTTCATCATTTATTTCTTCAAGAAAGGTCGAAGGAATATTCTCAGCATCCGAGCTGACAAAAATAACCCATTCATATTTTGCTGCTTTTAAAGCCAGGTTAACTGACTGTTTGTCTGAAAAATAAATATTTTGATTGATAGAAGTAAAATGTAAATTTGAATATTTTTCGGATAATGAACTTAAAATCATAGAAGTATAATCAGTCGAAAAATTATCTACTACAACTACCTCATATTTAGAATAATTCTGTTTCAGCAACTCTAATAATAATTTTTCAATTCTGGTTTCTTCATTCTGTACAATCATTAAAACACTTATTGGATGAGGAGAAGAAGAAGAGTGTTGCTTCACTTTCTTTTTAGGAAATAGGAATAATACTACCTGTATATAAATAAAAACAAAATATAGAAATCCTGCTCCGAGAAAAATATTCCCGAGAATAAAAAGTACCCTGTTAATTAATATTGATTCCATCTTCCTAATTTATTTACAAAAGTAATACTCCTTTCGATTTTTTAAGGTGAATCTTTTAAAATTCGTTAGTAACAAAAAAATAAAATTCGAATTGTTTTGATTTTAGTGAAATAAATTCTTTTTTAGAGTTTTATCGATAACAGGGATCTCTCTTTTTAATTTATTTTTGCAAGAAATTGAGCAAAAAACATAGATATATGAAATATAAGCAACCATTAATATTATTTTTAGAAGATGGCAGAATAGAAGCAGGCTGCGATGAAGCTGGAAGAGGATGCCTTGCCGGTCCCGTATTTGCAGCAGCCGTAATTTTGCCCCCGACTTTTAAAAATGAACAATTAAATGATTCAAAACAGCTTTCTGAAAAACAACGGTATAACCTGCGTCCTGTAATTGAAGAACAAGCACTTGACTGGGCCCTGGGAATAGTCAGCAACCGGGAGATAGATGAAATAAATATATTAAATGCATCTTTTCTGGCAATGCACCGTGCAATCAAAAAACTGAAAGTTATACCTGAACATCTACTCATCGATGGAAATCATTTTAATCCATATACTGGAATTGGTCATACCTGTATCATAAGAGGAGACGGAAAATACCTATCCATTGCTGCGGCCTCAGTACTGGCCAAAACATATCGTGATGATTTTATGATCAGTCTGCATTCAAAATATCCCGATTATCACTGGGACAAAAACAAAGGTTATCCAACAAAATCACACCGAGAAGCAATTCGCAAAATAGGATCCTGCCCTTTCCATCGTATGACTTATCGTCTACTGGATGATCGTCTAAAATCTGACGTATAAAAGTTCATATTCATTTTATGTTAATATGAGGACAAAAGATTTTTCCTTTTATCTTTGTCTTAAACAAAAGGGAAAAATATGAATGTTCATTTTATAGCCATAGGAGGCAGTGCCATGCACAATCTGGCCATTGCCCTGCACAAAAAAGGAATCATTGTAACAGGCAGTGATGATGAAATCTTCGAACCGTCAAAAAGCAGACTGGCAAAATATGGGTTACTACCTCCGAAAAAAGGATGGCATCCCGAAATTATTACCGAAAAAATAGATGCCATTATACTTGGAATGCATGCCCGTCAGGATAATTCTGAATTAAAAAAAGCGCAGTTTCTGGGATTGAAAATTTATTCATATCCTGAATTTTTGTACGAACAGACAAAGGATAAAACAAGAATAGTTATAGGTGGTTCACACGGGAAAACTACAATTACATCAATGGTTATGCATGTTCTTAAAACAAACGGTATAGACTTTGATTATATGGTAGGAGCAAATCTTAAAGGTTTCGATACCATGGTTTCACTTAAAAAAGAAACAAAAATTGCTGTATTTGAAGGAGATGAATATTTATCCTCACCTATTGACAGACGATCAAAATTTCATCTTTATCATCCACACATAGCGCTCATCAGCGGGATTGCATGGGATCATATCAATGTGTTTCCTACATTTGAAAATTATGTTGAACAATTCAGAATTTTTGCTGACACTATACAAAAAAATGGTTTTCTTATTTATTTTGAGGAAGATAGAAACCTGCAAAAAATAGCAGATGAAACAAGAAGTGATATTACAACTATACCTTATGATGAGGAAAAGTCAATAACAGAAAAAGGAATTACTTATCTCATAGAAGGAGATAAGAAAATAAGTCTTAATATTTTCGGGCATCATAATCTTCAAAATATTGCCGGAGCTAGAATGATCTGCCTGAAAGTCGGACTGACTAATGAACAGTTCTATAGTGCTATATATTCCTTTAAAGGAGCTGAACGCCGTCTGCAAACTCTTTCTAAAAATAAAAGTTGCATAGTTTTTTACGATTTCGCTCATTCCCCGTCAAAACTAAGAGCCACTCTAAATGCAGTAAAAGATCAGTTTCCGGATCAAAAACTGGTAGCCGTAATGGAACTACATACTTTCAGCTCTTTGAAAAAGGAATTTTTACCTCAGTATAAAGGAACAATGGAAATGGCCGATGAAGCTTATGTTTTTTTTAATCCAATAGCCGTTAAACAAAAACAGCTTGTTCCGATAACTAAAGAAGAAGTAGAAAAGGGATTTGATAAAAAAGGACTAACAGTATATACCGATGCAAAAAAATTATTTCATGATTTGTTAGCAGAAGACTGGAGAGGGAAAAATCTGCTTCTTATGTCTTCCGGTACTTTTGCCGGTACAAATCTCTCTGAAATCGCTAAAAAAATAACAGATTTTTGAGAAATATGAATATTATTTACATTTAGTGCAATAAATTCTCCTTAAAAGTTTTTTGTTTCCCAAAAAGCTGTTATTTTTGCATCACTTTTCCGGGTAGGAAGAGCTAAGTTCTTTTAAAGGATATATATATTCCCCAATAGCTCAGTTGGTTAGAGCGACGGACTGTTAATCCGTAGGTCGTAGGTTCAAGTCCTACTTGGGGAGCTAAAAAATATTAAAAAGCCTGAGATCAATGATTTCAGG
>Ga0172377_10005694_pt1 | contig 12818 bp, 10 predicted proteins | sample Pumphouse3metaG_FD_119749 | JGI IMG/M metagenome (GOLD analysis project Ga0172377, IMG submission 119749) | Leachate microbial communities from a municipal landfill in Southern Ontario, Canada - Pumphouse #3 metaG | ecosystem: Engineered > Solid waste > Landfill > Unclassified | place: Canada... | reverse complement strand
TTGAGCTCAATTAAATCTCATTGTCGGGGATAATCTCCCCGGCTACTTGAGTGGTGAGAAATATTAGGATTTACCTGGTGAAATTTTTCCGGATTAAGGTGGTGAAGATTGCAGGATTATCCATCCTTGGTAGGTGCTGTGGACAACTTTACCAATCATCATTTTCACCAGCTCTTCACGACTTGTTTCGCTAATTTGCTTGGTGCCAACTACATTACCATCTCGCAAGACGGTTACCTCATCCCCTACTGTAAATATGTCGTCGAGGACGTGGGAGATATAGATTACTGAAATCCCCCTCTCTTTTAGTTTTTCTACTACTCCATAAAGGCGTAAAGACTCTTGTTTGGAGAGAGCTGCTGTTGGTTCATCCATAATGACCAACTTGGCTTGAAAGCCGATAGACCGGACAATTTCAACAATCTGTTTCTGTGCAAAACTTAGATTAGCGACACGGGTATCTAAGGAGATATCTTCGGCAAACTCCTCCATCATCTGAAAGACAGGATACTCATGCCTACCCCTAATAACCCCCAACTTGTGGTTCTCTCGCCCTAGAGTTAGGTTCTCGGCAACAGTCAATTCGTTGACAATATTCAACTCCTGAAAAACCGTACTAATCCCGATATTCATCGCATCTCTGATACTCTTTGCATGGTAGGGTTCTCCATCAAAAAAGATGGCCCCTTCCGTCATTCTTTCGGCACAAGTCAATATTTTAATCAGAGTCGATTTGCCAGCGCCATTTTCTCCAATTATACAATGGACGCTACCCTTTTTAACGGTAAAATCGACCCCCTTTAGAGCTCGCACCCCGGGGTACTGCTTAACAATCCCCCGCATCTCGAGAATATTATGTTGCTCCATTGGTGTCTCCATGCATCTCAACAGGAGTTGCCCGCAGGCAACTCCTATTAATTGATTAAAACAGTAAGATTAAAGTCCAATCTCTTTGCGGATATCAATTGTGATATCCCACTCATCTTTCATGAACTTCTCAGTTTCAGCAATACTCATGTTCCCATCAATTACAAATGAGACAACCTGAACGTTCTTGCCGGTTTCGTACATGCTAGTCTTTCCGTTGATTACGTCTAATAGAAGGTCGACACATGCGCGGGCGTTCTCGCGAGGACGAAGAGCTAAAGTGGCCATATAAGAGGTTCTTGGGTCGGCAACTTTTAAGATCTCAGGGGTTGATCCATCAACTGAAGCTACAATTTCGGTTAAAGGTTTACCATCAATAGCTACCCCACGACCGGCTGCTTCAAGGGCTGCATACCCCCCTAAACCGTTCTCAGCATCATAACCAAAGACAACGTTGACATTTCTGTCACGCTGCATGACGTCTTCCATCACCCTGTAGGCCTCTTCACGGTTACTCTTTCCACCGTTGAAGATGTGGTCCATGGTGGGGACAACTTCTTTTAGCCCTCTAAGGAAAGCTAAGGTACGCTGGTTGTGAGCCCACTCAACTGAAGCATCACTAATAGTGGCGACCTTGAGTTGTTTACCAGGGAAGTTTTCGAGGAATATTTTACCAATGGTTTTACCCATTGCAACAGCTCCGGGCTCTTCCGAAATTTCTACTGTTGGGTATTTGACATCCCCTGATGCGATATTTACGAAAGATACTACTGGGATACCAGCTTCTTGGGCAGCTTTAATAGAGATTTCCATTGAAGCTTGATCGTAAGCTTGGCAAATAATCCCATCAACTCCTCGGGCAATTAGGTCTTCCATAGCAGCGGTTTGAGCCTCTGGCTTCATTTGCCCATCCATGGGGAGATAGTTGATCCCAAGCTCTTTCAAATAGGCAGCTGTTGCTTTTTGGTGAGCTTGCTGGTAGGAGTCATGCAATCCCCAGAAAACTTGACCAATCACAAGCTTCTTTTCCGCTGTTTACCTAGCACCTGCTGCAAAAGCAAATGAAGTAACCAGGACCAAGATTGAGATAAGAACAATAAACTTTTTCATGATTACTCCTCATTTATGAATCATATTTGACACGTTAGTCAACGTTGTCATTGTCCTTTAATTTTAAGACTGATTTTTGGTATTGTCAAGTTTTATTACCCCCATAAAAGATTCGGGGGATAACGCAAAAAAGGGTGGGCAACGCCCACCCCTCAAGTCAAATATTTAATATCAACTACACATTGAAGACAATAACTGTCTTATGGTTATAGGTCTCACCCGGCTCTAAAAGGGAGTTGGGGAAGTGGGGGAAGTTAACTGCATCGGGGAGGTGTTGGGTCTCTAAACAGAAGCCACTGTGTTTGTGATAGGGCTTCCCGTCCCTGCCCACATCGTTCCCATTAAGAAAGTTTCCACTGTAGAGCTGGACTCCTGGCATGGTGGTGTAAAGTCGCATAGTACGTCCACTAACTGGCTCCTTGACGTAGGCAAACTCTTTTAATCCCCCATCTTTATCGGTGAGGACGAAACAGTGGTCGTAGCCACCAGCAACCTCTATATCTCTCCCGATTGCTTTAGCCTCTCTAAAATCGAAGGGGGTCCCCTCTACACCTAGAATCTCGCCGGTGACAATCAAGTTATCATCGACCGGCAGGTAACCGTCACACTCAAGTTGGAGGGTATGGTCTAAGATTGTCCCCTTCCCGGCTAAGTTGAAATAGGTGTGGTTGGTGAGGTTAACGGGGGTTGTTTTGTCACTTGTTGCTTTGTAATCGATCTCAAGTGTTCCAGTCTTATAGAGCACATAGGTGACATTGACATTGAGGTTCCCAGGAAAGCCCATCTCCCCATCTGCGCTAAAGAGGTGGAGCTTAAGGGTTGCTTTCTCCTCGTCTTCTTCGCTTTCAGCGCTCCAGACTTTTGAGTTGAATCCAACTGACCCTCCATGGAGGGCATTTAGCCCATTATCGTTGAGGGGGACTTGGTACTTAACCCCATCAATTGAAAACTTCCCCTCTTTAATGCGGTTGGCATAGCGCCCCACAAGGGTGCCAAAATAGGGGATGTTAGCTTCATACTCCTTCAAAGTAGCATAGCCTAAGGTTACCTCTCCTTTTTTGCCCTTTTTATCGGGGACGATGAGGCTAGTGATGGTTCCCCCCCACGTAATAACACTTAAACTATACTCCCCCATCTCTAGGGTATATTTATCGACAACTTCATTGGTTTGGCTGGTTATGCCGTAGTACTCTTTTTTTATCATACTGCCCTCCTGCTATGCGATATTATAATTGATAAAAGGGAAGCTGACCAGTAATGGCAGTGTTACTTTAATCCATTCTCCGCTATACTATTGCCAATATTTGACATTAGAGGTTTTGATTATGACATTACGACGCAAAGTAGGATTGGTTATCAGCCTGGTTGTTTACGCCATCTCTGTCCACACCCTACCCCCTTTGGTTACCTGGTTCTCAACCCAATTTTCGCTAGCTCCACAACTCTTTGGGATTGTTTTCCTCCTCCAATCGGGCATCTTCACCCTCTTTGCAATGGGGATTGGCAACCTCCATAAGCGGCGGAGTTTGCCTCTAATTAGAATTGCTTTAATAGCCCTCTTTTTAGCCTCAACCACCCTCTTCTTCGTTGGCTTTACCCCCTCCTTCTCCCTTCTAATCGTCATGATGATGGTTATAGGAGGCTGTGGTGGATTGGTTGAGTCAGTTGGAACTACCCTCCTCTCAGAGGGCTCTAATAGTCAAAAACTGCTCCACCTCTCCCAAACTTTCTTTGCCATAGGGGCTTTTAGTGCCCCCTTAATAGTGGGCCTCTTTATGAAAGCGGGGCTTGGGGTGCCTCAAATAGGGATGGCAGTGGGTGGTTTTGCCTTGGCTATTGCAATAATGGTCCTTATCCTTGTCACCGATAGATCAAAAACTAAAGCAGTGGTAACAGAAGAGCCGATTGTCAACAGTAAAACAGGCAATAACAGGGGTTTCTTTTGGTTCTTCTTAACGATGGTGACCTATGTTCTAATGGAGAATTCGCTAGCCAACTGGCTCCCTGTCTTCTTAGAGAAGAGCTTCAACTTTGAAGCTGCCAATGCCAGTCTTACCCTCACCTGCTTCTGGGCTGGACTGGCTGTTACCCGACTATTCTTTGTCTTAATGAAGAGCTACTCCACTAAAAAGTCTATTCTGGGGTATACGTTCTTCATCTTAGTCGCCACAATCCTTTTTGTCTTTTTGCGCCCCACCTCCCCCACCTGGTTGGTGATGGGCGTCGTTACCCTGATAGGCTTGGGGTGTGGCCCTGTTTGGGTCCTAATAATTGAGAACTGTCGCGAGGTCTTCTCTGATAGCCACTTGGTGATGTACCTAGTAGGAGGAGGAGCTTTGGGAGGGCTAATAGGCCCTATCCTCACCTCCTCCATCTTCACTATAGTTTCAATCAATGTCTTGGGTTATATCCAAATCGTCTACGTTGTAATTTTAACCCTCTTAACGATTGTTGCCCTCAGCGCTACCAAGAGGTCCACCCCCCATCTACAGAGAGGGTAGTGGCGTTAACCATTGCTGCCTCTTCACTAGCTAAGTAGAGGGCCGCATAGGCGACATCGTCGGGAACTGATAACTTACGACTCGGTATCTTGCTTAGGACAAACTCTTTAAACTCAGGCTTCTTGAGACGTTCGCGCGTTAGGTTTGTCTCTATGAAGGTGGGGGCAACCGAGTTGACGGTTATCCCGTAGGAGGCCCACTCAACCCCTAAGGTACGTACCAGGTTTATAATGGCCCCTTTGGCAGCACAATAGACGGGCTGACCGGGAATCCCAATGAGACCTGATTGGCTCGAGATAAAGATTATGCGTCCATACCCCTGTTCAATCATGAAGGGAGCCACAGCTTGTGCACAGAAGAAGCCTCCCCTAACATTGGTTGTAAAGTGATCTTCCCAATTAGCCTCATCGACCTCGAGGGCTTTGGTGGGGCGGTTTATACCAGCATTGTTGACTAGGATATCAAATCCACCCCCCTCCCTCTCCAATTTAGGCACCACCTCTTTAATCATTGCACATTGGCGCACATCGAGAGCCTCTTGGACAACTCCGTTGCCGTAAGGGGCACACAGGGCGGCAGTCTCTTCGAGAGAGACCCCTACTCTATCGGTGATAGCAACTTGAGCCCCACTTTGGGCAAGACGGTGGGCGATTGCTTGGCCGATACCGGTAGCAGCCCCTGTTATAAGGGCTCTTTTTCCTTTTAAGGAGAACATAACTACTCCTCCTCTCCTCTAAATTTTTCAACACGATAGTCGGCTGTTAGTGCATGGGCAATCATATGTTCTGCACGACACTGGCGGGCCGTCACCTCTCCAATCTCGATACTCGCCTTTTTGTTCATCCTCTGGTAGGTAACTGTCTTAAGGAATTTACCTACCCAAACTCCCCCGGTGTAGCGGGCAGCTCGCCCTGTGGGGAGGATGTGGTTGGTTCCAATTGCCTTATCGCCATAGGCGACAGTAGTCTCCTCCCCTATAAAAAGGGAGCCGTAGTTCTTGAGGCGGTTGAAGTAGTAGTCTCTGTCTTCAACTAAGAGCTCTAGGTGCTCAGGGGCCCAGTCGTCCATAAGGGCAATTGCCTCGTCTTTAGAGGAGGCGACTAAGACCTGCCCATAGTCCCTAAAAGATTGTTGGGCAATTTCACGAGTGGGTAACACTGCCATCTGCTTCTCAATCTCTGCCATAACAGCTTTGGCGTGCCACTCACTTAAACAGATCAATATTTGACCACTGTTGGGGTCGTGCTCAGCTTGTCCTAAGAGGTCACAAGCCACGAGAGCTGGGTCTGATTTATCATCAGCAATGATGCCAATCTCGGTCGGTCCAGCTAGAAGGTCGATTCCGCAACGCCCAAAGAGCTGCCTTTTAGCTTCAGCGACATACTTGTTGCCTGCGCCACACAGAATCGAGACGGGCTCGACAATCCCCATCCCAAAAGCCATCAGGGCAAAAGCTTGGACTCCTCCTAAAACGAAGATTCGATCGGCCCCAGCCTCTTTTATGGCGTGGATTGTTGCCGGGTAGTAGCTCCCATCCCTTGTCGGAGGGGTACAGGCTATTACACTCTCAACTCCAGCCACTTTTGCCGGTATTATCGACATCTGCGCTGAACCAAACATGGGATAGACGCCTCCAGGAATATAACTACCAACGGAATGGACTGGTATATGTTTGTGCCCCAAGAAAACTCCAGGGTAGGTCTCTACCTCTAAGTTGTGCATCGTCGCGAGTTGTGCTTTTGCGAAGTTTCTAACATTGTTTTGACAAAACAGGGTATCTCTCCTCAGTTGTTCATCACACTTGGCTGAAGCCTCTGCTATCTGTTTAGGTGTCAGCTCAAATGAGGGGGGGCTCCAGTTGTCAAACTTTTTACTATAAGAGCGCACTGCATCGATTCCATTTTTCTCTAGATCGAGTAGCAAAGCAGAGACAACTTTTGAGGTCTCCTCATCGTGCTCAAATACGCGGTGTCCACCCTCTTTAATTACTATCATATTTCCACCTCCTAATCGTGGGTTAACCTGTTAGCCATTTTCAAAACAGCCTCTAACTCATCCTCATTTTCAGTCTCTAACACTAAATAGAGCCCTTTAGAGGAGAGGTTCGTTAAAAGGGGTTCAACTTCACGATTGTCGTAGATTGAGATTAAAAGTGACTTCCCCCCCGCTTGAATTCTTTTAAGGACATCTAAATAAGCTGATGGGGGTTTCTGTCCCGAAACACTCATCCATTGAATTGCTTTAAGATTTTCGATTGCCAATAAATCGTCTAAATGGCGCTCCTGTTCGGCTCCGTCAAAGTGGTAGATTGGGAACTCCAAGAAGTTTGATTGTGCCACTAACTCTGGTAGGATAAATTTCTTAAAGTGGTCTTTAGAGATCATCACCGAGAGGTCAGCTTGGAGCTGGGAGTGGAGCCCGGGAGCCCAACTCTTTAACCAGTAGATAACACTCCCACCATCGTTGTTCTCCCTCACAATCTCGTAAACCTCACCAATTATCGCCTCCCAGCCTCTCTCAATTTCAATTAGAGCTTTTTCCAACTCTTCACTCTCAAGGGCTAAGTCTATAAGCAAGTTTCCACTCCCCCTAAGATGGGCCATTGCATCGATGTTGCCACTGGTATCGGGCATCGAAATGAAGTAGTCTCCGCCACTGTCTGCGACGTAGTAGTTGGCCAACTCAAGGGTCAGCTGGTAGAGTTCACTCTCTTTGTCTAAGATGAGGTTGGTGTACTCGTCATCTAGTGTGGGGTTGTACCAGACAGTTTGCTCATCACGCTGGGGCTCGGCCCCTTTAAAATAACCGGCATGTCCTGAGGGTCCTAAGTTTAGCCAGATGCCGGGGAAAGACTCCCCACCAAAACGGCTCACCTCAAACTGGGAGCGCGACTTTTGGACAATCCTCTCACCATCACCCCACCCATAGAGGCGGGGGAGGCCTTTGAGGCGCCAATACTCCTCTTCTCGCCCCCGTTTGGGGGAAATTACCGATATACAACAGCGATCGATTATCTCCTGTTCCCAGAAGGCACATAGCCGCGCTCTACTCTTTTCCCAATCATCTTTATACCGCATATTACACCACTTTGAAGCCAACACTAAGTAGCTCTTCTTGACGTGATGAGGGGCCAACTAGCACCTCGTAACTCCCTTTCTCAACTACAAACTTTTCGTCCCAATAGGCAAGGTCACTAATTGGCAATTCAAAAGTTACTCGTCGCTTCTCGCCCCTCTTTAAAGGCACCTTTTGCCACTCTTTGAGATCTTTCTTGTGGCGCACTACTTTCGAGTTTAGATAGCCAATATAGAGCTGAACAACCTCTTCCCCATCGACTGTCCCAAGGTTTTCAACATCAAGAGAGACTTTTAACGTCCCCTCTACGGCAACCTCTTCGCTATCGACAACTAAATTTGAGTAGCCATAAGTTGTATAGCTGAGGCCAAACCCAAAGGGGTAAGAGACCTCAAACCTGCGACTATCGGTTAAGAAGTAGCCGTGGTAGTAGTCGTAAGTCACCTCTTGGGCATCTTTGTTAAAATAGGGGAGCTGAGAGGGCTCTTTTACTATCGTGAGGGGGAGTTTGGCTGAGGGGTTAATTTTCCCTAAAAGGAGGTCGCAAAGGGCATTGCCACCCTCCATCCCCCCATACCACTGCATGAGGAGTGAAGTCACTTTCTCATCCCACGGGTGGGTTAGAATCATCCCTCCACCCTGCATAACTACGACTGTTTTTGAGGTGAGGCTAGTAACTGTATCGATCAATTCTAAATCTTTTTTATTGAGCCCTAAATAGGGGCGATCTCCTCCAGGGCCATCGCTCCAGTGGGGAATATACTCCCCCTCATCGTTTGAAGTGAGACCCACCACCATGATGACAGCATCGGCCTCTTTAATAAGGTGACGGTCACTCTCTCGATTAAGCGCCTCTTTGTAGGTCACTTCGACCCCCTCCCCTAACCCTGTGGTCAACCCCATTAATGGAGTGACAATGTAGGGGGGGTGAACCCGACTGGAGCCCTTCATCTCCCCTATGTTGGGGGTGGCTGCCAAGAGGCCAGCGACAACCACTTTCTTAAGCTCTTCTTTTTTAAGGGGGAGAAAATTGTTGTTATTCTTAAGGAGAACAGTCGATTTTTGGGAGACCTCACGGGCTAGGCGGGTGTGCTCTTTAGATCCCACAACAGTTTCAGGGTACTCTTCTCCATTGCGTCCCAGTCTACTAAAGAAGATTTTGGTGCTGATAATTCGAATAGCAGCAGCATCGATATATTTCTCATCCACCTCTCCCTTCTCAGCTAAGGCAATGAGGTTCTCTCCGTAGTTACCCCCTATAGGCATCTCAATATCGAGACCAGCTTCAGCGCCCCTCTTGCCGTCGTAGAGGCCGTGGATAAAGTCGGAGACAACAAACCCCTTAAAGCCCCACTCATCTCTTAAGATCTGGGTGAGGAGGAGGGGATTCTCTCCGCAATAGGCGCCTCTAAACTGGTTATAAGCCGACATAACGGCCGCTGCACCACTATCAATAGCTGCTTTAAATTGGGCGAGATAGAGTTCACGCAGGGAGCGCTCATCAATTTCGACGTTGACTTTGTAGCGCATATTCTCCATTGAGTTGAGGGCGAAGTGTTTAACGCACGCCATCACATGTTTCTGGAGTCCCTCAATGAAGGCTACCCCCATCTTACTTAAGAGGCGTGGGTCTTCTCCATAGGTCTCTTGGGAGCGCCCCCAGGCGGGGTGACGCAACATATTAACACACACTCCCCCAAAGAGGTTGGCCCCTAAAGCCCGCGCCTCCCTCCCCATAACCTCACCAACCCTGGTCTCTAATTGGGGGTCCCAAGTTGCCCCACGGGCCATCGAAACGGGAAAAGCCGTCGATTTATAACCCATAACAATCCCTGCAGGGCCATCGGTAAATTTACTCCCTGGAATGTTGAGCTCAACATTTTCTCCGGCAATATAGGGGAAGTCGTTGTACTTGAGGCAGGCTGGAATGTATTGTTCAACAGTTGTGTTAGGGGTCATTTGCCCAACCTTGTCGCGTAGGGTCATCTGGGAGACAATTTTCTTAGCCTCTTCGATGGCCTCTGGATAGGTTAAGTCGGGGAGGTTATCAAAACGTCCCCACCCCTCAACTTTAGCGACGTTGGGGACTACCCCCCCCTTCTCTAAAATCTGGTTGGCTAACTCTCTACGAGTCTCTATTGGCATTACCAGTAGCTCTTTAAAAGTCACCTTACTGGTATCAATTGGGGACACTCTCTCTTTCTCCATCTAACTATCCTTTAATGGCACCAGCCGTTAGTCCTTCGATAATTTTCTTCTGTCCGAAAAAATATACTATTAACAGTGGAACACTGGCCGACGTCAAAGCAGCAAAAATGTAGCCATAATCGGTCTCAAATTGCCCTACAAAGTCCATAATGCCCACTGGAATGGTGCGCACTTGCTGTTTGTTGGTAAAAGTGAGGGCAAAAATCAACTCATTCCAGACGGTAAAGAAATTGAAAATCACTAAGGTGCTTAAAGCAGGGAGGGAGAGGGGCATCATAATATTCCCATAGATCCTCCGCATTGAGCACCCATCGATATAACCGGCATCTTCTAACTCTTTGGGGATCTGTTGAAAGAACCCTCGCATGATAAAGACCGAAACAGGCACATTGAAAGCTATGTAGGGTAAAATCATAGCAAAATAGGTGTCAAAGAGATTAAGGTCTCGTAAAAAGACAAAGTTGGGGATAAGGGTGACTTGCACCGGAATCATCATCCCAACTATAAGGATAGTGTAGAGTAGCTCACTCCCTCTAAATTTAACCCGTCCAAAGATAAAGCCGGTGAGGCTTGAGAATAAGACAATTCCAAACACCGAACTAATCGAAACTATAAGGCTGTTCAAGTAGTAGCGGGGGAAGTGGCTAGAGCCCCAGATGTGGCGGAAGTTAGAGAGGTCGATTTTTTTAGGGAGGGCAAAAACACTGTCGTAGATCTCTTGCACCGATTTAACCGAGCTATAAAAGAGCCAAATCAAAGGATAAGCCATGAGGACAAAGAAGATTGCCAACACAAGGTATTTTAAGAAACGTTGTAGATTATATCCATGGTCAATTTTTTTCTTACTCATTCACTCACATCCCGGTTAATTTTTGAGAGGCCCATAAATAACAACGACAATCCAACCGCTATGACAAAGAGGCAAAAAGCCAGGGCTGAGCCGTACCCCATCTGCCAGCTAAGGAAGGTCTTTTTATACATATAGGTGGCAATCAGTTCCGTTGACCGAGCTGGGCCACCAGTGGTCATTACCCAAATCAGATCAAAGTATTTGATTGACCCTACAATCGAAAGGACACAGGCGGTCTTTAGCGTGGGAGACAATAGGGGTAAAGTAATTTTCCGTACCGTTTGCCAACTGGTACACCCATCGATACGGGCCGCTTCGTAGAGCTCTTGAGGGATTCCCTCAATTGAGGCCATAAAGAGGACCATGTAGAAACCAATGTACTTCCAACAGATGACGAACAGTACCGAGTAGAGGGCAATTGAGGGGTCACCTAACCACCCCCTAGTCGCCCACCCCATCCCCAGTGAACGTAACAACTGGTTGAGTAGACCAAACGTCGGTTCGTAGACGTAGTAGAAGAGGTAACCGGTTGCCACAGTTGAGATAATTTGGGGGGCAAAATAGACGGTGCGTAAAAAGCTCTTCCCCTTAATTTTCCCTGTGAGGATAATGGCTAGGAAGATTGCGGGAGGCATCTGCCCTAAAAGGGAGACAAAAACCACAATCAGATTGTTTTTAAGGGCTTTCCAGAAGACTTGGTCGTGCAAAATCTCCTTATAATTGGCTAGCCCTATAAAACGGGTGGGTGGCCCCAACCCATCCCAGCGGTAGAAACTAAACCTAACCGACTGAAAAATTGGGACCACCACTAATACCACGTAGAACACAAACGTTGGAATGAGAAATAGTGCAATCGTCAGTCTAGTATCTTTGTTCATAGCCAAACGTTTATGCTTCATCTTTTACTCCAGTTCTTGTACTGCAGCCTTCTCCCACTCGGCAGCTTTCTGCGCTGGGGTGATTAAACCTGCATATAGGGCTGAAATCGACTCTAGGTGGACCTGTGCCAAGTTGGGTGTTGACGACTGGTCGTAGTAGAGTTGGATATTGGTCGCTTTACCTGCAGCTTCAATGACCCTAATTGTTAAATCATCAAGTGAAACTTTGTCATATGAGAAGTTGGTGGCTGGTAACCTTTTCGCAATCTGTAAAACGTCGATGGCAGTCGCTTCAGAGGAGAACTCTTTGGCGAGAGCTTTCGCTGCTTCAGGGTATTTAGTAGCACTGGAGACGGCAAAAGCGGCGTTAGTTCCACCAACGATGTCGGTAATCTGTCCCTTGCCTCCCTTAATAGCGGGGAAATTGAAGAAGTCAACTTTGTCGTACATGTGGGCAGCTTCGCTAGCAATTTGCCCGGGGAGCCAAGAGCCCATCAACATCATGGCAGCTTTCTCTTGGGTGAAAATTTGGCGCATTGAGGCGTATTCAGCACCTAAGAAGCCCTCTTGGAAACACCCTTCAGCTACCATCTGCTGGAGAAGTTTTCCTGCTTCAACAAAGACAGGGTCGTTAAAGCTCCCACCGGGTTCACGGGCGATTGCTTTCTTAAAGGGCTCTAAACCACCGAGGCGGGTCACGAGGTATTGGTAGTATAGGTCACCGACCCACTCTGCTTTGTTAAGGGCTAAGACCATTGGGATAACACCGTTGTTCTTTAAGACCCGACAAACCTTTAGTAGGTCATCAAATGTTGTAGGAACTGCTAGGTTGTACTTAGCAAAAATTTCGGTGTTGTAGTAAATTAGGACGTTGGCCAACTCTACAGGGACACCCCACACTTTGTCGTTGGAAGAGACAAATGTGAGAGCTGCTGGAGAGAAGCGATTAATCCACCCTTCACTCTTCATTGAAGGGGTCAAATCCATCACCAATCCTTTGTCGGCATACATTGCCAATTGCCCACCGCCCCAAGTTTGGAAGACGTCGGCATCTTTGGCACCAGCGGCCATCATCGTGGCAAACTTAGTTTTGTAATTGCTCATGTCTCCATAGCTAATTATCTCAACTTCGTAATCGGGATAGTTGGCCTTAAATCTCCCAATTGCCCCATCGAGGACACCTCTAAAAGGGGTCCCTTCGGGGTAGATATCCCACACACGAAGAACCTTCGGCTCTGCAGCTTTTTCTTTTGCTCCAGCAGCAAAGAAAACACCTCCCACCAGGGCGATGACTGCAATAATTACTAGAAACCTTTTCATAGAATCCTC
>Ga0172377_10005693_pt1 | contig 12819 bp, 14 predicted proteins | sample Pumphouse3metaG_FD_119749 | JGI IMG/M metagenome (GOLD analysis project Ga0172377, IMG submission 119749) | Leachate microbial communities from a municipal landfill in Southern Ontario, Canada - Pumphouse #3 metaG | ecosystem: Engineered > Solid waste > Landfill > Unclassified | place: Canada... | reverse complement strand
GTGCCGAGTATGTCGTAGACTTTTTACCGAAGATCAAAATGGAGATGGTAGTCGATGACGCAATGGTAGATCAAGTGGTCAATACGGTTGTAGAATCGGCTCGTACCGGAAAAATCGGCGACGGCAAAATCTTTATCAGCGATATCGATCGGATTATCCGTATCCGTACCGGAGAGACTGATAGCGAGGCTATCTAAAAAACCGGTATTATCCGGACGGGATATTTTCTCTTTCGGATATTTCTTCTTCTTATAATCTTCTAATTTTTCTCCGTTCTATAGTTATTTCTTAAAGTGATTAAAAATTAATCAATAATCTGCACTCTTAACTTTCGATTACTTTGTACAATGGTATTCGACGTTTAAGTTAATACGGACAATTTGAAAGGTCCAAAAAAGGAGAGGATAATGAAAAAGTGGCTTTTAGCTCTATCGCTACTTGGCGTATCGGCATTTGCGGATGACGCTGTCGAACCGGTACTCAACTCTGGAGATACCGCATGGATGATGATGTCAACAGCATTGGTAATGTTGATGACTCCGATCGGATTGGCATTGTTTTACGGCGGAATGACCCGCGCGAAAAACGTATTGAACACCTATGCAATGGTATTCGGTGCATTTGTCGTTGCATTTATCGCATGGATCGTTGCCGGTTTCTCGGTTGCGTTTGGAACAATGGACGGTTCGATGAACCAAGTGATCGGCGGTTTCGGCAATGTAATGCTTAACGGAATCAGTTGGACAGAATTTGCAAGTGTTGATCTCGGTCAACTTTATCCTAAATATGTATTTGTCGTATTCCAAGGGACATTCGCGGCTATTACCGTTGCGATTGCTGCAGGTTCGGTTATCGAGCGTATGAAGTTTTCGACGTGGATGGTTTTCGTCGCGATTTGGACGATCGTTGTTTATGCTCCGATCACGCATATGGTATGGGGTGGCGGTTACCTCTTTAACGAGGGTGCTCTTGACTTCGCGGGTGGTACGGTTGTTCATATGAACGGCGGTTTGGCCGGTCTTGTATTGGCGGTATTGCTCGGTAAACGTGCGGGATATCCTAAAGTTGCTATGAAACCTGCGAGCGTTGTCTTGACAGCTGCCGGTGCCGGTCTTCTTTGGTTCGGTTGGTATGGATTCAACGGCGGATCTGCTTTCGGTGCAAACGCTATTGCCGGTCTTGCGTATTTGACAACAACAATCGCTGCAGCGGTTGCAACGATCACTTGGATCGTCATTGAGTATGCGGTATTCAAAAAACCTACTTTGCTCGGTGCGGCTTCTGGTGCTATCGCCGGTTTGGTTGCGATTACTCCCGCAGCAGGATTCGTCGGTGTATCGGGTGCGTTTATTATCGGTATCATGGGAGCGTTGATCGCTTTCTTCGGTGTAACCGCATTGAAGAAAAAATTGGGTTACGATGATTCTTTGGATGCGTTCGGAGTTCACTTCCTTGCAGGTCTTTGGGGTGCGATCGCTACCGGTATCTTTGCTCTTAACGATCAAGGATTACTATGGGACGGCCCGCTTAAAGCTTCAGGTGACCGTATGGGACAAATCATGGTTCAAGCCGAGTCTGTATTGGTAGTCGGATTGGTCACTTTGATCGGTACGATCATCGTTTACTATATCGCGATGGCATTGACCGGCGGTTCACGTATCAACGAAGAACAAGAGAGCCAAGGTTTGGATGAATCAGTACACGGTGAACGTGGATTTAATCTTTAAGAAGGAATGAACAATGAAAAAAATTGAAGCGGTTATCAAACCTTTTAAACTCGAAGATGTGAAAGATGCATTGGCTGAGATCGGTATTACCGGTATGACGGTCAGTGAAGTAAAAGGGTACGGACGTCAAAAAGGGCATAGCGAGCTATATCGCGGTGCCGAGTATGTCGTAGACTTTTTACCGAAGATCAAAATGGAGATGGTAGTCGATGACGCAATGGTAGATCAAGTGGTCAATACGGTTGTAGAATCGGCTCGCACCGGAAAAATCGGCGACGGCAAAATCTTCGTCAGTGACATTAGTAAAATCGTCCGTATCCGTACGGGTGAGACAGACGTAGAAGCTATCTAAGCGAAAGGGGACAAATCCCCTGAGCTGTATTTCGCCGAATCATTTTGGTGAGTCGTGCAGTATACTGCGTACGATTTGTCCCAATTGATTAAAATATAATCAACTTCTCCTCTCCAATTAGTATAATTGGATATATAATGCACACCTTTATCTCAAATTAAAGGTGCTGCATGGATACAGCCTACGTTATTAACACCTTCTTTGCCTTATTTTCAATCACTTTAATTATCTTAATGGTTCCCGGATTTGCTATGCTCGAAGCAGGTCTTGTACGTACCAAAAACGTCTCCAGTGTCTTGACGGTCAATGTCATGATCTATGCGGTAGCTTCGATGGCATTTATTTTAATCGGATATTCGCTCGCTTTTGGCGAAGTTCAGAATGAGACGATGAGCAAATGGGCTTTTTTCATGTTTCAAATGGCGTTCGTCGGTAAAGCAATCAATATTATGAGCGGTGGAGTCGGTGAACGGGCGAAATTGTTTCCATTGACTCTTTTTACCATTATTATGGGCGCATTGATCTATCCGACCGCCGTGAATATCAGTTGGGGAAGCGATTGGATTAAAGATACTGTTTTTGACTTAAATTTTGTCGATTTAGCCGGTTCGACCGTGATTCATTCGACCGGCGGATGGGCGCTGCTTGCCGCAATTTTGATTATCGGGCCGCGCAAAGGGCGTTATGTCGGGGATCAAATCCGCGTTATTCCGGCATCGAATATCCCTTTGGTCGTTTTAGGGGCTATGTTACTATGGATCGGATGGTTTGGTTTTAACGGCGGATCGGTCGGTTCTATCGCTACCAAAGAGGCCGCGGATTCCGTCGCATTGACAATTTTTAATACGAATGCCGCCGGATTGGCCGGAGCGCTGAGTGCAGGGATTTTTATCTATATACGCTACCGTCTGTTCGATATCACTATGATTCTCAACGGCGCTTTGGGCGGTTTGGTCGCGATAACCGCCGGACCGCACCTTTATAGTGTGACGGATTCGATCCTTATCGGCGGAATCGGCGGAATTTTAGTCGTTTTGGCTATTCCGTTGTTTGACCGTTTTCGTATCGACGACCCTGTCGGGGCGTTGTCGGTGCATCTGGTAAACGGGATTTGGGGGACATTGGCAGTTGGGATTTTTGCCGCGGATCCAGCGAAGGGGATCACGATCATTAACCAGCTCAAAGGGGTCGGAGAGATTGCCGTTTTCGTCTTTACCGTTTCGTTGATCGTTATCTATACGATCAATAAAATGGTTCCTTTTCGGGCAACGGATGAAGATCAGCTGCAGGGGCTGGACGTTAGTGAATGCGGTCTCGAAGCTTATCCTGAGTTCAAACGCGCCATTTGATTTATCACGTCATCGGAACTCGTCCCGGAATAGCCTTCGGCAGGGTAAACTCTTTGCCTACGGTTCCGAACCTATCGATGTGAGGTTACTCACTTCGATTTCGGTTCTCATGCTAACGCTGAGTTCTCTTCAGCAGAGTGCTCACGCGTAGAACCCGCGCTAAATATAAGCCTTCTTAACACTTTTGTAACACTTTTTGGTTACTTTTCTTCGGGGCTTTTGCCCTATTTAAAAAGACTCTTTTACCAACCTCGTTGTATAATCGGTTATTGTTTAAATTGAAGGAGTTTTATGAGTATTTATCGTGAATACGATATCCGTGGGATTTATGAAAAAGAGTTGAACGAAGAGAGTATCACCCGTTTGGGATATGCCTTGGCCGAAGAGATGAAAGTTCACGGTGAGTATGTTGCGGTGGGATACGATGCCCGTTCTCATTCTCCTGTTTTGTTTGAGTATCTCAGTGCCGGGCTTAATGCCGGCGGTATGAAAGTATTGGGGATGGGAATGGTTCCTACTCCGGTAAACTATTTTTGCAATTATCAGAGTTTTGAGGGGGTAACACCATGTGCCTCGGTAATGATAACAGGATCGCATAATCCGAGTGAGTATAACGGTTTTAAGATCACTATCAGCAAAGCTCCGTTTTTCGGCGAATCGATCTACGCCCTCGGTCGTAAAATCGAGGGAATGGCGTTTCCTCCGAAGGCGGAACGTCAAGTGATCGAAATTGACGCGCTGAGCCGTTACAAAAATTTTATGGTCGAATCGTTCGGACATCTGCGCGGAATGAAAGAGAAGATCGTTTATGACTGCGGAAACGGTGTCGCGGGATTGGCGATTGAAGAAATTTTCAACGAATTGGAACTGAATACAAAAGGGATATACGTGAATCCCGACGGAACGTTTCCGAATCACCATCCGGACCCGAGTGAAGAGCATAATCTCGAAGATATTAAAGAGTTGTTGTCGAAAGAGGGGGATATCGCATTCGCCTATGACGGCGATGCGGATCGTATTGCGGTATTGACCCATAAGAACAATATCAAAGGGGACATGATGGCAATTTTGTTCGCCCTGAAGATGAAAAATCCGACCGTAATCGGAGAGGTCAAATGTTCACAGGTGATGTACGATACGTTGCGAGAACGGGGTGCGACTGCCGTCATGTATAAGACGGGGCACTCGAATCTCAAAGTCAAAATGAAAGAGCTTCATGCCGATCTGGCGTGCGAAGTGAGCGGGCACGTCTTCTTTGCCGACCGCTACTTCGGATATGACGATGCGATTTATGCAACGCTACGGATGTTGGAGTTGGTGTACGAAGGGATCGATCTGGATGCCGAAATTGCGAAACTTCCGCAGGTGTTTTCGACCGAAGAGATCAAGGTCAAAACTACTGAGCAGGAGAAATTTCCGTTAATGGCGAAATTGAAAGAGCTGCTACAAACTCCGCCCGAATCGTTTCCTGCTATCAAAGAGATTATCGATGTTGACGGCGTTCGGGTTATTTTTGATCAAGGATGGGGATTAGTGCGTGCCAGCAATACCACTCCGGTTTTGGTCACCCGATTCGAATCGACTGACGAAGCTGAAGCAATACGTTACGAAAAGGCTTTGAATGCGTTGATCCAAGAAGCCCAAATGCAGTTGAAGGTATAAGGGATGAAAACGATTACCCTTACGATGCCGTTGGATATGCATCTGCATTTGCGTGACGGCGAAATGCTGGAAACGGTTGCACCGTTGACTTCGTACAGTTTCAGCGGTGCGCTGGTGATGCCGAATCTTGTCCCTCCTGTAACGACCAAAGAGATGGTAAGAGGATACAAAGAACGGATTAAACATGCGATCGGAAGAGATGATTTCGAACCGTATATGACTCTGTTTTACCAAAATTACAGCCGCACTTTTTTGGAAGAGGTTGCAGACGAAATTACGGCAATCAAACTCTATCCGAGCGGAGTGACGACCAATTCGGAAGGGGGTGTCGCATCGTTTGATATCGAATCGATGCGCGAAACGCTCCAGGCGATGTCCGATTTGGGGATCATCCTCTCCGTGCACGGCGAGACAAACGGTTTTGTGATGGACCGCGAAGCCGAATTTATGTCGGTGTATGAGATGCTGGCGACGAATTTCCCGAAGCTGAAGATCATTATGGAACATATTACGACGGCGGAGGCGGTGGCTATGCTGGATCGGTATGAGAATCTGTACGCTACGATTACAGTACATCATTTGATTATCACGCTTGACGACGTTGCGGGAGGGATGCTCCGCCCGCATCTGTTTTGCAAACCGATCGCCAAACGTCCCGAGGATCGTGCGGCACTCTTAAAAGTGGCTTTGGAAGCCCATCCGAAAGTGATGTTCGGTTCTGACAGCGCTCCCCACCCGAAACATACGAAAGAGTCGTGCGGCTGCGGAGCCGGGGTATTTACCGCGCCTATCGCTTTACAGCTGCTGTGTGAAGTATTTGACGCGCATGATAAACTCGATAATCTCCAGGCTTTTGTCAGTGACAACGCTCAACAGATTTACGGTATTTGTGCCGAATATAAAGAGGTAATGCTTTCCCGACACGATTTCGTCGTTCCGGAGATGTACGGCACCGTTGTACCGATGAAAGCGGGGGAAACCCTACAATGGGCCATTGAGCGTGTCGACTAATATCTTATTGCTCGAAGATGATTTGCTGTTCGGCGAATCGATTGCCGATGTTTTGGAAGAAGAGGACTTTAGCGTCGTATTATGCCGAAACGGACAGGAGGCTCTCGATGAAACCTACAAAAATCATTTCGATCTCTATCTGCTCGATATCAATGTCCCGTTGATCGACGGGCTCTCTTTGCTTCAGGAACTGCGTCGCGCCAACGATACGACGCCGACGATTTATCTGACGTCGCATCAGGAACTTGAAACCCTCTCCAAGGCGTTTGAAATCGGCGCGGACGATTATCTCAAAAAACCTTTCGACACCCATGAATTGATTATCCGGATCAATGCTCTTTTACGCCGCACCAAAGGGAATAGCCGTCAATGTGTCGGCGAATTGTGCCTCGATGAACTGCATAAATGCGTTTTGCTCGGAGGCGAAGAGATCCCTTTTTCTCTCAAAGAGTATCAGCTGATGGCCCTGTTTATCCAAAATGCGGGAGAGATCGTAACGAAAGAGATGATCATGGATGCATTGTGGAACCCTTCGGAAATGATCAGTGACGGGGCGATACGGGTTTATATCAACCGTCTTAAGCAAGAGATCGGCAGTGACAAAATCGTTAATATACGGGGATTGGGGTACCGTCTTGTTCCGTAGTGTTGAGATTGCGCTGGCATCGCTGTACGTAACGACGACCGCTTTATTGATTGCCGGGATTTATTACGTCCATGATGTCCTCGGAATTCAGCAGTGGGGAATAATCGCTTTTGTGTCGTTGCTTCTTACCCTTGTCGCGGGGGGGATTTTGGCAAAAATCGCGATTACCCCTTTACGGGAGCATTTTGAGCATTTGGAACGTTTCTCCAAAGAGACGCTACATGAGCTGAACCTGCCCATTAATACAATAACGGCTAATGTGCAGATGCTTCGGGAAACACATAACGACGAGAAAAGTATTAAACGTCTGGAACGGATAGAATCGGCTGCGGGGATGTTGAAAGAGCGGTATAATGAGCTCGATTATTTGATCAAAAAACAGACTGAACGGGAAAAAATCGAGTATATTGACGTACACGAAGTGATTGAGGATCGGTTGAGATTTTTAAAATCTCTCTATCCCGCCGTTACGTGGGAAATATCGGTGGAATCATATCGGGTGGCGCTCGATCGGATCGGATTGTGTAAAGTGATCGATAATCTGGTGGAGAACGGGGTGAAATATTCACCGAATGATCCGAATATTGCTATCCGTTTCAGTGGGCATACATTGAGTATCTGCGACCGCGGAATCGGGATGGATGAGATCACTTTAATGCAAATATATGATCGTTATTTCCAAAATGATGCTACGATGGCGGGGTACGGAATCGGTTTGAGTTTAGTCAAGCGCTATTGCGACCGACACCGGATTAATTTGCATGTCGTTTCACGACCGGGTGAGGGAACATGCGTCAAACTTGAATTTAAAAAAGGAGAACTAGATGGAAAATAGCTGGTTAGGCTGGGCAGAGAGCGTATTGGATTACGGGGTTGTCGGAATTTTATTGCTGATGAGCATCGTGTCGTTGTGGTTGTTTATCGAACGGATGATGGCATACGGAGCAGTCCGTATCAGCGACTATGAGACGAAAGACGAGTTGGAAATCGATTTAGGAAATAACCTCTCTACGATTGCGACAATCGGATCAAATGCCCCGTATGTGGGACTTTTGGGAACGGTTCTCGGGATCATGATTACGTTTTACAGTCTCGGTGACGTCGGTGCCGTCGATCCGAAGAAAATTATGACGGGTCTGGCCTTGGCACTGAAAGCGACGGCGATGGGACTGGTAGTTGCGATCCCTTCGATCGTGTTTTACAATATTTTGCTTCGTAAAATGGAGCGTCTCTTAGCCCAGTGGGATATCAACGCTTACAAACAGAGAGGATAACGCGATGAAAATGAAACGGATCGATACGATCAATGTTATCCCTTTCATCGATATTATGCTGGTACTATTGGTTATGGTGCTTACTACGGCTACCTTTATCAAGACAGGGTTGATTCCCGTGAATCTTCCTGAAGCAAAAGGGAGTGCTGCAGAACACAAACCCAGCGAATTAAAGCTCACGATCAAAAAAGACGGGACGCTTTGGATCGATGAAAAAACGCAGGTGACTTTGGATCAGTTTGAACAAAAAGTGACTCAAGGGGGCAAAGAGATGACGGTCGTCCTTTACAGCGATAAAGAAGCGGCATTCCAAAACTTTGTGGGAGTGATGGATGTACTAAAACGTTTAGGGCATGAACAGCTCTACATCGTCACCGACAAGCAAAAATAACCGTGCATCAGATCAGTAACTACGTTTACGCCAGAGATGAGTTGCTCTCATGGGATATCCCTACGAAACGGCTTCCGAATCCTTATCACGATTTTCCTTATATGGTTTTGGAGGGGGTTTTAAGCCCTGCCGAGTGCCGTGCTATTACGCAGGCGGCATTGGCCGATAGGGAAACAGTGGAAGCTCAATTGCGCGGAAAAGCTGTAGATACGGCTATCCGCAAAACGGATATCCATCTGCTGCATCCCGAGCATCGTGAGATTTATGAGAGCCGTTTTGCGGCAGTCAGGGCGGAAATCGAGCGTTTTTTTGCCCTCTCGTTGGGACATTCGACCGATGTGCAGGTACTGGGATATAAAAGCGGATCATTTTATGTTAAGCATAGCGACGATGCGAGCGAACTGCGTGATCGTGAAGGAAATATCGTCGGATTTGCTACGGTAGCGCCGGAGCGAAAACTTACCACGGTTCTTTTTACGACATCGTATACTCCTCATCCGAGCGATACCGATCATTTTAGCGGAGGCGAGCTCCTCTTTAACTATCTGTGCGATGAGCATGGCAATACGATTACACTGCGTCCCGAAGCGGGAGATATGGTGGTTTTTTTAAGCAACCCCTATTTTTCGCATGAGGTACTTCCCGTCACAGAGGGATACCGTTTGAGTCTGGTGCAATGGCATAACGCCCACGCATAACGGACTTCTCTCCTTTGAGTGTGACTGAATAATCCGCTATAATTTCGTATTTCGTGCAAAAGGGTGTGTTATGCGTTATTTTTATAGTTCTTTTGCGTTGATGATTTTGGGTCTGATTGCCGCCTTTTATTTAGGTGGAACGGGCGCTATCTACATCACCTTTTTGTTGATCGTTTTAGAAATCTCTCTCTCTTTTGATAATGCCGTCGTCAACGCCAAGGTTCTCGAAACTCTTGATCCTATCTGGCAAAAGCGCTTCATTGTTTTCGGTCTTCCGATTGCCGTTTTCGGGATGAGGTTGGTATTTCCGTTGGCTATTGTCTCGATTGTAACGGGGTTGGGATTGTTTGAAACGCTTCAAGTCGCTATTGATGAACCGCATCGTTACGAGATGATTCTCAAAAGTACCGAAACGACGATTTTCGCTTTCGGAGGAGCTTTTTTGTTAATGGTATTTCTGGACTTCTTTTTTCAGGAACACGATATCAAATGGGTCACTTTCGTAGAAGGTTCTCGAATCGTCGAGAGGGTTTCGGGTGTTGCTAATATCGAGCTGATTACCGCAATCATGGTTGGAATCGCTTTGGGGCATATCACTCAGGATTTTGCAATCGTTTTGGCATTCATGTATGGGGTTTTGCTGCATTCCTTGCTGGAAATGGTGGATCATTTTCTCTCTTCAGATACCGTTAAAAGCGGGATAGCGGGTTTTATCTATTTGGAAGTATTGGATGCAAGTTTCAGTTTCGACGGGGTGATCGGAGCATTTGCCCTCACCAGCAATATATTTATTATTATGATCGGTTTAGGTGTCGGAGCGATGTTTGTACGGAGTATCACCCTCTATTTCGTCGAACATCAAACCTTGTCGGCTTTCCGCTATCTCGAACACGGCGCCCATTACGCAATCGGGATTTTAGCGATTATTATGTTGATGAAAATCACGACCCATATCAGTGAAATGGTCACCGGTACTATCGGTATCGGGCTCATCTTGATCGCTTTCTTGCATTCACTCTGGGAAAACAAAAAAGCGAACGAAGAAAGTCTTTAATCCTCTTTGCCGTCATTCACGGCGGCAATTCTCCGTGATTTAAAATATTTCAAGACTCCATAAAGGCTGATCAGCAGCCAAATAAACTCCATTAAAAACGATGCGAAATTCCAGTCATAGAGTAAAGAGACGATAATTAAAAAAGCTCCGAGCGAATTAAGAACGGAAAAAGTGAGTGCTTTGGGATCCATTTTTTCCATTTGTAACAGTATATAGGCAAAGACAATAATACCGACACCGAAAATGCCGATGACGTCAGTTAGGGAGAGTTCCATGGGTTGTGTTCCGTTGATGGTTTGAGAAAGTGTATCGAAGGGGGAGTAAAAAAGAGGTTTCGTTCGGGCAAGCGTGACGTAAGTCACCCTTGCTTGTCCGAACTTACATCATCCCCGGCATTCCGCCCATTCCGCCCATGTCAGGCATCGGAGCCGGTTTGTCTTCTTTAATCTCGTGGATGGTTGCTTCGGTTGTCAAAAGCATACTTGATACGGATGTTGCGTTAGTCAATGCGACACGCTCTACTTTGAGAGGATCGATGATTCCCGCTTCGTACATATCGACGTATTCTCCGGTAGCAGCATTGAACCCGATATTTTCATTGGCTGCGGTAACGATGGTATTCACAACGACACCCGCATCGTATCCCGCATTTTCAGCGATTTGTTTAACCGGTGCGGTGATCGCGCGGAGGATGATTTCGCATCCGATTTTTTGATCGCCGTTAAGATCGAGTTTCACTTTTGCCGCCGCACGGATCAATGCCGCACCGCCGCCGATAACGATTCCCTCTTCAACAGCCGCTTTGGTTGCGGAGAGAGCATCGTCGACACGGTCTTTTTTCTCTTTCATTTCGGTTTCTGTCGCCGCACCGACTTTGATAACTGCGACACCGCCGGCAAGTTTAGCAAGACGCTCTTGGAGTTTTTCTTTGTCGTATTCGCTGGTGGTTGTTTCGATTTGGGTACGGATCTCTTTGACACGCATTTCTACCATCTCTTTTTCACCGGCACCGTCTACGATGGTCGTATTGTCTTTACTGATAACGACGCGAGCCGCTTGTCCGAGGTCTGCGACCGTAGCACTTTCCAAGGTGCGTCCGATCTCTTCGGAGATCACTTGCGCACGGGTAAGAATAGCGATGTCTTGGAGCATCGCTTTGCGGCGGTCGCCGAATCCCGGAGCTTTAACTGCAGTGATGTTCAGGATACCGCGCAATTTGTTGACGACCAAGGTTGCCAACGCTTCACCTTCGACGTCTTCTGCAATGATGAGAAGCGGGCGTGAACTTTTTTGGACTTGTTCCAATACCGGAAGCAAATCTTTGAGATTCGAGATTTTTTGATCGAAGAGGAGGATAAACGGATGATCCAACTCAACGGTCATTTTTTCCGAGTTGTTGATGAAATACGGACTGAGGTAGCCGCGATCGAACTGCATCCCTTCTACTACGTCGAGTTCGTCATTGATCCCTTTGGCTTCTTCGACGGTGATGACGCCGTCACGGCCTACTTTATCCATCGCTTCGGCGATCATCGCACCGATACGCTCATCTGAATTCGCAGAGATCGTTGCTACTTGCGCAATCTCTTTTTTATCGTTGATGACACGTGAAGCGGCTTTTAGATTTTCCAAAATTGCTTCAAGCGCTTTGTCCATACCGCGTTTTACTTCGACAGGGTTAGCACCTGCCGTGATATTGCGAAGCCCTTCTTTGAAAATAGAGTTGGCAAGGATCGTCGCCGTCGTCGTACCGTCACCTGCCTCATCCGCCGTGTTGGATGCTACCTCTTTGACGAGTTGTGCTCCCATGTTTTCCAAAGCGTCTTTGAGTTCGACTTCTTTTGCGACCGACACACCGTCTTTGGTAATTAGCGGAGCGCCGTAGCTGCGTTGGATCAGGACATTGCGTCCGCGCGGTCCCATGGTTACTTTTACCGCATCGGTCAGTTTTTGTACCCCTGCGGCCAACTTGTTGCGTGCGTCGTCTGAAAAATGGATCTCTTTTGCCATAGTGTGTTCCTTAATATAAATGAATTATTTGATAATGCCCAGAAGATCGTCGGTCTCGATGACCAAATAGGCTTTTCCATCAAGGGTCAGTTCGTTTCCGGCATATTTCCCGAAAACAACTGTGTCGCCCGTTGCTACATTTTCTACCTCGTTACTTACGGCAACGACGGTACCTTGTGAAGGTTTTTCTTTTGCGTTGTCGGGGATGATGATTCCCGAAGCGGTTTTGGTAGCCTCTTCGAGACGTTGAACCAATACGCGTTTTCCAAGTGGTTGGAAGTTCATAGCATTTCCTTTATAGTAAGATTTTTATAGCGGGGATTGTACACGAGTTTCCCTAATATGTCAATAGTCTTAGTCAATACGACTCAATGTTTATGAGTCATATTGAATCTATAAAAATGAGCAGATAAAATTTATACTTAAATGATTGTGTTTTAAAGGTTTTAATAAGCTATTCATTACTATAATTCCGGTCTTCCCAAAGATGGCTGGGTAGCTCAGCTGGTTAGAGCGCTGGTCTCATAAGCCGGAGGTCGGGGGTTCGAGTCCCCCCCCCGCCACCATCTGCATTTTAAAAACTCCCTATTTTACGGGCTTTTCGATACCTCAAAATCAAACCTTAAACTTAAAAAAAACTTGACT
>Ga0172377_10005692_pt1 | contig 12820 bp, 7 predicted proteins | sample Pumphouse3metaG_FD_119749 | JGI IMG/M metagenome (GOLD analysis project Ga0172377, IMG submission 119749) | Leachate microbial communities from a municipal landfill in Southern Ontario, Canada - Pumphouse #3 metaG | ecosystem: Engineered > Solid waste > Landfill > Unclassified | place: Canada... | reverse complement strand
GGTTAAGCCCGGCGGCAAAGCGTTTTTTCAGGAAAGTCAGTTCCGGATAGCAGCGAACGCAATGGACTATCACCGGCATGGACAGTTCTTTGGCCAGTTTCAGGATTCCGGAAAAATAAGCCTTTTGAACTTCCATGTCCGGCCCCCGCAAACGATCAAGCCCGGCTTCGCCCACGGCGATAACCCCGCGGTTTTGAAGAGCCCGGCGCAGTTCCTGCAAATCGTCTCCAATCTTACCGGTTTTGTCCGGCAGGCTCCAGGGGTGTATGCCGACGCTGAAAAAAACGTTTTCTCCGGAGGCCGGGGCAGAAGCCGGTTCACCGGGCTCCAGTGAAACTACGCTTAAAACATCCGGGGCCGCGGTTCGCCCGTGAGTATGAAAATCAATGAACTTCACCCCGTCAAGTTTACGTATTGATAATTTCATGTAATTTTCTACTCAGGACATTGATGGAATAGGGCTTTTTCATGAAACCGCTGGCTCCGGCGTCCAGTGTCTTGCGGACGCGCTGGTCGTTGGTGAAACCGGTCGCCACCAGTACTTTTACCTGCGGGTCGATTTCCTTAAGGCGCTTATAAGCTTCATCACCGGTCATCACCGGCATCGCCATATCCAGAATAACCGCCCGGATCTCTTCCTGGTGCTCCTCGAATACCTTGATGCCGGCTTCTCCGTCTTTAGCCGTAAGAACGCTATAACCAAGCAATTCGAGCATTTTTGTTGCGGTAATCCGGATTATCGGCTCATCGTCAATAATCAGTATCCAGCCGCTTCCAAGGTAAAGATCCTGAGTATCTTTGCCGAAGCCGATTTCGGAATCTTCCGGTTGCAGTTCCGGCAGGTAAACGGTAAAAGTACTGCCTTTATCCGGTACTGACCGCGCTTCGACGAAACCTTTGTGCAGATCGATGATATTGTAAACCATCGCCAGTCCCAGGCCGGTTCCCTTGCTTTTGATCTTAGTGGTAAAGAACGGGTCGAATATCTTCTGCATGTTTTCCGGTTTGATCCCGACCCCGGAATCCCGGATAACGATTTTCCAGTACGGATCGGTTGTTGAAGCGGCGGGGAACTGTCCCTTGTTCAGTTTTACCCGGCTGATCTCGATATTGATATCCCCGCCGACCGTTTCACCGTCGTCACGCATTACCGTCATAGCATGTTCGGCATTGATCAGCAGGTTGAGGAAAACCTGTTCCATCTGGATCTGGTCGGCCTTGACCATGATTTCCTGAGGCGGTTTTTCAAATTTTATACTAACGCTTTTATCAAAAGTCCCTTTACATATTTTAAGGACGTGTTCGAAAGCCTGCGTCAAGTCGAACTTTTTAAGGGTAAGCTGGCTTTTCCGCGAAAGCGCGAGCAGTTGCTCGACCATGCTGGCGGCGCGGGAAACGGATTCTTCGGCAAGCCCGAGGAATTCGTTGACTTCTTTGGTTTCTTCCGGCGAGTTGTTTATATAATACTTTATCATCGACAGCGAACCTTTGATGCCTCCCAGGACATTGTTAAAATCGTGCGCCAGCCCGCCGGTAAGGGTGCCGACGGTCTCCATTTTCTGGGCCTGGAACAAAAGCTCGTTCTGGCGGGCAAGTTCGGTAACGTCCTCAAGAATAATTACCGCTCCTTTGTTTTCTTTATGGAGAATGGGGTTGATAGAGATATTGAAAACGTAGGAACGTTTGCGCCATGACACATTCTCACGGTGTTTTTCATGGGAAATGCCGGAATTGATAGCTTCCTGTACTTCAGTCCGGTAATTGTGCAGGAACAGGGCTATGTTCCATAATTCAACACCGATGGCGAACTCGCCTTTTATGCCGGTGAAGTTTTCTATCGCCTGGTTCCACTGGGTGATTTTCCCTTCCTCGTCCACACCGATCAGCAGCAGATGAATTGAGTTGAACAACTGTGTCAGGTAGTTTCTGGTGGTGCGCAGGCGTTTTTCCGCCTCCCTGATTTCTGTCAGGTCGTTGAAGATCAGCAGACTTTGTTTTTCAACCCGTTTATATCTTACTTCGACTTCAAGCAGGGGGCCGTTTTTACAGCGGATAACGACTATTTCCGGGCCGGAATTTCCCGATTTAAGGATATTGTCCCATATTTTCCGGTTTTCTTCGGGGGAAATATCCGGCGGGGCGCTGAGCCTGAACCAGTCTTCAAAAGTTTTCAGGTCGTTTTCGACATAGCCGAATACACGGGTAAACATGTTATTTATGGAGTAAGCCCAGTTGGCCCGGATGATGGCGATCGGCAAAGGAGTGTTTTCGATAAGTTCGCGTATTTCGCGTTCCTTTTCCCGGCGTTCCTTGATTTCCGCCTGAAGTTTATTCATGGATTCCTGGATGCGGGACGCCATTTCATCAAATGCCTTGCTCAAAAAACCGATTTCATCGTTAGGATATTTCCGTTTTTTGTCGCAGGCCGGGAAGATGCCGGCAGCCATGTCAGTGGCGCTTTGGACCAGACGGTTCAGGGGCGACAAGGATACCTGGATCAGCCAGAAAAGGGCGGCTACGGAAGTAACCATGCAGCAGACTACGGCGAAAAGCTGGCGCGAATACCATTCCGTATTTATCCCGTAAAGATTTTCAGTGGCCGGATAGGAATAGCACAAAAGCCAGTTCCAGCCCGGTTTTTTGAAAGGGACATAAAGAAACAGGCGGTCATAACCGCTGATATTGAAATTAACGCGCCGGGGAGAAAATTTGAGTTTTTCGGTTTCTTCTTCCGGGACAATATATTCCTCTTCTGGAATAATATTATCCTCGACTTTTGGAGCAGGCTCCTCCCTTGGAAAAATATTCCTGAAGGGAATTGAATTCCACGGGAAATTACTTCTGGAATAATTATGCGGACTCATTTTAAAATGTCCGCTGTCAGCTATGATCAGGGGATAACTGTAGCTTTCATCCCTCTGGGTATGGAAAACCGTATCAATCCTTTTAAGCGCAATTTTTTTCGCTTTTTCAATATTGTCGTAAGCCCCGTCCCTGAAAAGCTCATATTCCTTGTTGATTATTTTGAACATTTCCTGAAGACGGTGTTCGCTGACCTCCGACGTAAGCCGGTAAACCTCTTCCTGGTAAGCCTGGGTGCTGATCCAGAGGAGCGCGTAAGAAAACGCGGCCAGTGTGATCACGAAAAAGCCGGTAAATTTGGTTTGAATGCGCATATTTCAATTTTCTCCGAGTTTAGTTTTGCCGGATGACTGGCTTCTAAAATGAATATACAGTTGTTTGCTTTACATTACAAAGCGCTTTTAGTTTTAGTAGGCCGGCTTTCGATGAAAGCGGCAAAGATAACTCTGTACGACCTGTCAACGTTTCCTGTCGCCGGTCTCATCGAGACGCGGCGCTACAGTAGGCCGACTTTCGATGAAAGCGGCCAAAATAACCTGTCAACGTTTCCAGTCGCCGGTCTCATCGAGACGCGGCGCTACTTTTTTTTATTACCAACCTCCATGCGGGTAGTCCTGATAATTTTTAACAAAACCTGCTTTTACAGGATTATTTCTTATATATTCGATTATTTTTTCATCTTCATCAGCCGAACGCGACCAGTGATCAAACCATTCCCGTTGCCATTTTACTGGATTATTCTTGGCCTGATAATTAAATTCTGTTTTGGTCCGGCGTTTAAAATCCCTGATTATTTTTGCCAGTTCAATAGTATTATTCTGAAAAAACAGATGGATATGGTTAGGCATAATAACATACTCAATTATCCGCCATTTGCCGGTTTCATGCCGATGCCTGACAGCATTTTTAATTATACTCTGATATGGTTCTTCAGTAAGATTTCCTTTAGTGCTGGTATTAAGAAATTTTTCCAGCATTGCAAATATTATTTTTTGTCGTTTCGTCTCGGTAACATTAGGAGCGCTCCGCAATTCTTCAGACAACTCCTTAAGCCGTCTTATACCGCCTGGCGGAATAGTACCTGCCTGCCTGATCGTAACAAAATACAACCCTTCAGTTACTTCCCAATGCGGAAGACGTTTTCGATAGAATCGTGTGGTTTCAGGTTTTCGTTTCATTTTTTTTAGTGAGTAAATACAGCTTATATATTTTTTATGTATTCCCAGATGCCGGTTTTCAAAAACACCACTGTACGACCTGTCAAGGTTTCCTGTCGCCGGTCTCATCGAGACACGGCGCTACAGTAGGCCGGCTTTCGATGAAAGCGGCCAAAATAACCTGTCAACGTTTCCTGTCGCCGGAACGATAAATTTAAAACGTACCCAACTGCTGCTTGAGGCTTTCCTCCTGAAGAGCGTCCAGTATTCCTTCTCCATAGAGGGAGCGCATCAGCTTGACGTTGAATTCATAGAATACCTGCGGGTCAGGTTTGGCGAAAACTTCCATTCGGGTCATATCGAGCATTTTCTTGCGTTTTTTCATGTCCTCCTGATAAATCTGGAGATAACGTATCAAGGTGCGGGGACTCAGCTCTTCAAATTTGCGCTGTCCGAAATCCTCGATATAATCGGCGGCGATTACCAGTTCCAGGTTCGGGTTCCGGTGTTTCATGCCGCGTCTCTTCAGGAATTCCTCGATCATTTCCAGACAGCGGACTTCGTCGAAAAGCGGAAATTTGACTGTCCGTCCACGGCTGAGAATGTTCGGCGGGAATTCAAAGTTGGAAGCGATTACCACCGAAACGTTGTCCGGCAGTGAAAAGCTCCCGCCGATATTGGTCCTGAAATAATACCAGTTGATCTTGCCCGGATCGACGTCATCGAAGAAAATTATGAAACGACGGTCTTTGCGGTTGGCCAGCTTTTCGATCAGGGGCTGGAGCGTTACCTCAAGGTCTTCGGGCTGCGGCAGAACCAGCGTCAGGTTGTCATGATGCAAGGTATAGGAAATGGTAAAGTGGGTTTTGCCTAAACCCGGAAGACTGCTGACCAGCAGCGGCAGATTGGCTTTCTGCCTGGAAAAATCGCTGAAATGCCGCTCAAATGTTTGCCGCACCTGGATATAGCCGAAAAAATCATCGACTGCGCGTATGGAACTGAGTTCCGCGGGAATGAATCTCCCGTCCCGGTAACGAAAGGCTTTACCGCCGCTGAAGGGGTCGGTTTTAAGGGCTTTTTTCTTAAGCAGGTCCATCATTTCTTCTGAAATCCTGTCCTTCGGGGCGTTGATGCAGCTTTTTCCCTTGAACAGCTCACGGACTCCGGGGCGCAGGCGCGAAAGTTGTTTTTTGTTTCCGGCGGCGTTCCACAGCAGTTTTACAAAATCGTCAAGCGCTTTCACGCTGGCGCACACTCTGGCCGCGTGCTTTATAAAAAAGACCGTGTCTTCATCAGAAACGGTTAGTTTTTCGAGTATGCCGTGAAGAATGAACGCGTCAAATACCGCTTCCTCGATACATTCCATCAGGTTTTTCCCGCGGCAGTCCACGAATAACTGGTTAAGGGCGTCAATGGAATCCGCATTCCGGTCCAGTACGGTAAAAATACGGGCGGCGCTGGCGCTGTTGTCGGAAAAACTGTTCAGGTCGGCTAATACTTTATCAATGACAATGATATAATTCCGGATAAAATTGCTCCGGAAAATGTTTACGAATTCCGTTCTGCCTTTCCGGAGTTCGGTAAACAACAGCTTTATACTGGATTTGGCGGCGACAAGCATATCCTTCAGCTTTTTTACTTCAGAACCTACTGCTATCGGCTCACTCATCATCCTTCTCCTGGTTGTCAGCCCGTGTTCTTATTTTTTTCTGAAACCGCTGAGATCAATCTGCGGTTCTTTTATTTGCGGCTTGAGCGGAATAACGCGTCCGTATTCAAGACTGATAAATTTCTGTTTTTGGGGCAGGCAGAATTTGCCGAGCTTTTTAATATCAATGCCGGTGGCTATGCTGAATTTCCGTTTGTCTTTCAGCAGGGGCCTGCACCAGTGGTTTATAAAATTGATCAGGAAAGGCAGTTCTTCGCGTATGAGTTTGCCGTTATTGAATAAAGTCGCGTAGGCTTCCGTGTCGTGATTAGTCAGCATCAAGGCATTGGCCTTCATCAGGATTGCTATATTTTTCAAAGAGGCGTTGTCCGGCATTTTATCGCGGCTTTTTATCAGCTCGCTCAACTTGAAGGCGGCGAAAGCCTGGGCCGTGCCCTGTCCCGCCAGGGCGGCGGAAATCCCGTAAGCTATCCATAAGCCGGGATTATCCCCTTCATATTTTTCGACGGCCCCGAAAAGCTGGGCAGCCCACATCATAGGCAGACTGTTTTCATAGATCAAATACCAGTCGTTATTCATGAAAAACGGCAGCGGATTATATGCCAGGCGTTCTTCATAAAGCTTCCGGCTGGCCTCGACAATACCGACTTTGAAGCCGTTGAGTATGCGTTCGATCTCGGAATTGGCAAGCAGGATGTTTTCACCGCCCTGGATTTTTTCCCATGTATATTTCACCGGGAAGAACAGACCGGTTTTATGGTCCAGCTCAAGGACCAGTTCATTGATTTCGGGCGCGTTTTTTTTGATTTTCAAGGCCAGCAGATAAAGGATCATTTCCTTGGCGTAGTCAGGCGTTACCCGGTCCCTGATCAGTTTCGCATACTCAAGCATGGCGGGGATAGAACTGTGTTCCGCGGCTTTTTTTATCCAGACGATTTTCTGGTCTACATGGGGAATTCCGGCCGCCACCACCAGCATTGCGGGAGCGTAGCCGTCTTCGGCGGCGGCTTTGAAAAGCCGGGCGGCTCCGGGAATTCCGGCTTTCATGTATTCCTGGGCCAGTTTGTACTTCGCCGGCGGGAAACCGCCCGCTTCCGAGGCTTTCAGCAAACGCATCGCCTCTTCGCGGTTATTCCGGTTAAAATAATACTGAGACAAAAAGAACTGCGCGCGCGGATAACCGTGGGCGGCGGCTTCAATCAGAAAAGTCCTTGCCTTGTTATAATTCCTCAATTCCTTGTCGCAGTAAAGGATCACGCCCAGGTTTTCGATCGCGGGCTGCCAGCGGCGTTTCGCGCAATACCTGAACATTTTCAGGGCGTCCGCCTTGTTTGGTTCCAGCCCCCGTCCATAATAATACATTTCCGCAAGAATATTTATATATTCAAGTTTACCTTTTCTGGCGTTGTCGTGGATATTTTTGTAAACGCTTTTATAATGTCTTTCGGCGCGGACACGGCTGGGCGTAACTTTGCCCATGCCATATTGACTCATGACTCCAAGATAATAGGCGGCAATACTGTCGCCGTTCGCGGCGCCGAGCCGCAGCCAGTAATAAGCTCTGCCGTAATCTATAGCCATGCCGTTCCCGGTAAGATACATGTTCCCCAACGCTCCCTGGGCCTCAGCGTCTCCTTCTTCGGCTTTGGAAAGACAGCGGTCATGCTGAGATACGCAGCCGTTTAAAACCAGAAGGCCGCAACACAGCAGAAAAGCGGCCGGTAATCCGAAATTCTTTTTCATTAGCATTTTATCATCCTTAAAAGTTCAGACAAAAAATCTAATCCTTTTTTCGTATAAATTCAACTATTCTTTCAGCAAAAGTTCTTCCCATGCCCGGAATTTTATTCATGATTTCCTCCGCATTCGCCCGGCGCAGCCGGCGGACCGAACCGAAATATTGCAGGAGCAACCGTTTACGGGCGGTTCCGATTCCGGGTATTTCGTCGAGTAGCGATTCCTGTAAGCGTTGCGCCCGCAGTTTGCGGTGATAGCCGATGGCGAAACGGTGAGCTTCATCCCGTATCGCCTGGAGCAGGCGCAGGGCCGGCAGATGGCGGTCAAGGACAAGCGGCGCGTCCCGTTCCGGCAGAAATATTTCCTCGTTCCTTTTGGCGAGGCCGATAACATTCAGGGGAGGGCAGGCTATTTCCGTTATTGCCGCTCTTGCCGCCGAAAGCTGGCCTTTGCCGCCGTCAACCAGTAGTAAATCCGGCAGGGGAAGACGTTCCCGGATTTTCCGCGAATAATGCCGTTTTACGGCTTCCCGCATCATGGCGAAATCATCGATCTGGTCCACCTCCCGGATTTTAAAACGCCGGTATTTGTCCCTGGCCGGGCTGCCGTTTTCAAAGCAAACCATGCTTGCGACGGCCAAAGTTCCGAAAATGTTGGAAATGTCGAAACACTCTATCAGAAGCGGCGGCGAAGACATGTTCAGGATTTTTCCCAGACTTTCGACGGCTTCCCGGCCGGGAGAAGCGGGCAGGGAGGCATAACGGAACGAACGTTTACGGTCGCCGAAAACGGTTTGAATATTGCTTATGACATCGCGCAGCCGGGCAGCCTTTTCGAATTGTTTTTTTTCGGCGGCGGCGCGCATTCCGTTTTCGAGTTCCTGAGTCAGGGGACTTACATTGCCGTTCAGGATTTCGAGCATCCTGTCTACATGCCGGTGGTATTCTTCTTTCGTAACCTTGCCGCCGCACGGTTCAAGACAGTCTTTGACTATGCGTTTCAGACAGTGCTTCCGGGCGTTTTCATCGGGGGAATCAACCCGGCAGGAACGCAAACCGAAGTGGGCGCTGAGAAACTCAACCGTGGCGCGCAGTACGGAAGTTTTGGGAAAAGGGCCAAAATATTTACAGCCGTCGTCTTTGCGGACGCGGGCAAGGTCGAGGCGCGGGAAATCATCTTTCAGGTTTATTTTCACCAGCAGGAAACGTTTGTCGTCGCGCATGAGGACATTGTACTGGGGAGCGTATTGTTTGATGAGCCGGGATTCAAGCAGCAGCGCTTCGTCTTCGTTTTTTACAACGAAAAAATCCCAGTCATAAATGGAATTAAGCAGGGAACGCAGCCTGGGATCGGCGCGGTTCAGCCGCGAAGGCTGAAAATACTGGCTCATGCGGCGCCTTAAACTGGCTGCCTTGCCGACATAAATAACCGTCCCGAAACGGTCACGGTAGACATATACTCCCGGTTTGGCCGGAACGTCGCCGGGATGAAATTTTTTCGCTTCCGGATTCATAATTATAGTTTATCCCTGAAAACCGGGAAAACAAGCGGAAGAATCCTTACTCTGCTTTATAAGGGTGTTTTTGGCTCCAGGAACTGAAAAACAGGAGGAAAACAATAAGAAACAAGCCGCATATCAATATGACGATCTGGCTTACGACAATCAGGTTGATTATTTTGCAGAAAAGGCCCAGCAGCACCAGCGCCACCACGTAGCCGAAACTGTGCGCCGCTTTTTCGTCATGGCCTGACTTGACGACCTTGGAATGCAGCCATGCGCCGAACGGGAAACCGATGAATCCGCCGATGGACATCAACAAACCGAGAACCAGAGAATCCGTTCCCGGATCTCCCAATTTAAGGGTTTTTATCTGCATCAGGTAGGAAGCTGTCCCGGAAACCGCGGTGATAAATACTGCCAGACGGGCGATCTTGCCGGTGAATATTTCCGGGACGCGGAGGTGGTTTTTCATTACCGGACGGGTGATGGTGCCGCCGCCGATCCCCAGGAGAGACGACAAAACCCCTACCAGAAAACCAACTATTCCGGTCTTGACCGGGCCGATCCCGGGAACGGTATTCGCGCTTGAAACATCGGATTTTTTTTCAGGTTTATGGGATAAGGTCTTGTACAAAATAAAGCCCAGCAAAATAAGATAAACACATTGATGCGGTTTGCGGCTGTTGAACAATTCCTGAAGAAAAACCCCGACCGGGCGACCAAAAAAACCGCCTACGAAAGCCATTCCGCACAACGGCAGGGCAACATGCAGGCCCCATGAATTTTTTCCCCAGCCGATACTTTTTAACTGATGCATAACCGTCAGGAAAGTACTTGGCAGCATCTGGAGCAGGCTTGCGCCTACCGCCACCTGATTATCCACTCCCAAAGTCAAAAGCGCCGGAACAATGAACCAGCCGCCGCCAAGCCCCCAAAAGCCGCCGGCAAGCATTGCGACAAACCCCACCAGAGGCGCCAGATAGTAGTAATAATGCATTATTAGTCCCTGATCCCAGAAAGGATATCCGAAGATTTAATGATTTATCGGGTATTTAAACTATAAATGAATTATATCACTCGCCGTAATTTGTTCAACCCAGAATAAAATCTTTTTTCATCATTCTGTATTTTGTGCCGCAAATTATAAATGGTCAAAAACTCCCTTTATGCGTTATGAGGCGTTTAATTTGGAATTGATCATTAAAAGTTTGCATACTGCGGCAATATGATGTAAAATACTTGACATTGAAGATGTTTCCTTTGTTTAAAAATCCAAAAAGGAGGTTTGTGATGTCCGGATTGCGTTTGTTTTCCCTGCTTGCGTTAGTTGTATTTTGCCTGGACGCCGTCGCCGCGGATTTAACGGTCAAAGTAATTAAAGTTGCCGGTTCCGCCCATTACCGCCGGAACGACGGTAAATGGCTGGAAATAAAACCTGAACTCAAGCTGCCGGAAAACTGTCAGATAAAAACTGCCGCCAAAACGGAAGTTTCCCTTGAAATTCCCGGCAAAGGCCTGATAAAGATCCATGAATTGAGTTTCATCAAATTAGATAAACTGAGTAAAAAGGATAAAAACGTCAAAGTAAAAGTCAGTCTTTCCTTCGGTAAAATCTGGAACCGGTTCAAGAAAAATATTAAAGGCGAATCTTCGGATATGACCGTTGAAACCCCGGCCGCCGTCGCCGCGGTTCGCGGCACTTCATTCTATGTGAGCTCGGAAGAAAAAACCAAAACCGCTAAAATCGGGGTATGGGAAGGCATGGTCGAAGTTAAGAGTTCCAAAGTCGCCGGTTCTAAAATGGTCAAAGCTAATTACGAGATTATCGTACTTTATAATAAACCGTTGCAGGACCCGGTAAAAATGGCGCGTGAAGCTTCAAACCGCGCTAAAGAATTCCAGCAGGCCATAGAAAATATGGGTATGGCTGCCGCTTTCCCGGCCGCCAGGGGCATGGTCGAGATCAATGACATGCAGACCAACCAGGCGCGCGACACGCTTAACAAGGCGCGCATGCAGTTAAGAGGCGGGGAAATCGTCAGGAAAGACTTTGTGAAACTCAAAAAAGCCATTGCCAGGCTTTATGCCGATACAAACTATTACCCCGGCAAGGAAATATCCGGTAAAGTCGTTCGCAAAGGCGCCAGGAATTCCCTGCAATGTTTGCTCAAGGACAAAGACCGGGTTGATGCGACCATCCCGAACTGGAAAGGCCCGTACCTTGATTCCGACCTGAAAGATCCTTTCGGGGGCGTTTACGGGGCATATTACAAAAAGAGTCCGAGGGGTACGGAATACCTGATGCTTTATTCTTTCGGCGTAGATAAAATGCCGGGGGGGAATAATGACGAGGAAACCATGTACCTGCTTCGCCGTCTGAAGCGTGATGCCGAAACGGAAAAGAAAAACCGCAAATAGAAGTTTATGGCCCTGCAGAAAGATTCCTACAGAGAAGTAATTATTGACTGTCTCATTTGCGCCCTGAGCGGTTTGCTTATGCTCGGACTGGTCGTGTTCCGGGTTTTCGGGCATTTCGACGACATGGTTTATGACGCTTTTCTGGAATTCAGGGCCGGAGGCCATACCGCTGCGGAAAACACCGGGATAGTTATTGTCGCCATAGACGAAGCCTCATTGACCGAGATGAAGCAGCGCTGGCCCTGGGACAGGTCTTTGTATGCCGAAACCATTAATTTCCTGTCGAAAGCCGGAGCCAAAGCCATCGGTATAGATTTGCTTTTCATCGAACCGTCAAGAGACGTTTCGCAGGATAAATCCCTGGCGCGGTCAATGCGTAAGGCCGGGAACGTGATAATCGGTGCCAAACTGGAACGACTGGATGAAAATTTTTCCGGCGACGAAGTTTCTTTCAGCGGCCAGCGGTTGGTGCTGCCGCTCGAAATGTTCAGGGAATGCGCCGCTTCCGGCATTGTTAACCTTGAACTTTCCTCCGGTTCCGTAGTCAGGCGTTTCAAACCGTATTATACCCATATTGATGAACAGTATCCGGCTTTCGCGGCCGAAGTATATAACCGCGCCTTCAATAAAAAACCGGATATGCCGGCCGGGAAAAGCTACCTGATCGACTTTGTCGGGAAAGCCCGGACTTTTCCGACCATCCCGATATACCGGATATTGAAAGGAGAGGCAAAACCGGATTTATTTACCGACAGGGTGGTGATGATAGGAGCGTCTTTCAGCGACGCCCACGACTTTTTCGCCACCCCGCTCGCGGATGCCGCCAAGCCTTCTACCGGAGTTGAAATCCAGGCCAACATCCTTTCCACCTTGATAAACGGCAAGTACATAAGCATACTGTCCCTATGGCCGCAAATCGTGATTATTATTGCGTTGACCGCGGTCGGCGGCTATCTGGCGATGTTCCGTTCCGCCTATTATTTCTGGGTGGCATTTGTCACTGTTACCACCTTGATCGTATGTTTTTCGGTCTGGATGGTCATTACGCAGGATTTGTTCTTTGACATAAGCTATCCGCTTCTGGCGCTGCCGTTGACGTTTTTCATGGTAAGCATGCGGATGCGCAAGCCGCTGGTGCTTGAAACCAAGGTCGGACCCTATATACTTCATGAAGAACTCGGCCGCGGCGGGATGGCGGTGGTTTACCGCGCCACCCATCCGAAAACCAGGGAGGAGGTCGCCCTTAAGCAGATGTTGCCGCAATACGTGAGCGACAAAGATTCAATCGGGCGTTTCCTCAGGGAAACCGAAATCCTTCAACAGCTCAATCATCCGAATATCATTCGTATTGTTGACGCCGGCGAGGTCAACGGCTGTCCGTATTACGCGATGGAACTTATTTCAGGGACGTCGCTTGACCGGGAACTGAAGAAAAGTTACCGGTTGGAATTAATTGAGATAAGGAAAATCTGCGGC
>Ga0172377_10005690_pt1 | contig 12823 bp, 9 predicted proteins | sample Pumphouse3metaG_FD_119749 | JGI IMG/M metagenome (GOLD analysis project Ga0172377, IMG submission 119749) | Leachate microbial communities from a municipal landfill in Southern Ontario, Canada - Pumphouse #3 metaG | ecosystem: Engineered > Solid waste > Landfill > Unclassified | place: Canada... | reverse complement strand
GGCTTTTGCGACAGTGGTGAGTCCCGCATCCATATCTCCCTTGTCCTGGGACTTGAACTGATTGCGGGTGTCCTTTCCAAAGATTAGCACAATATACCAGTTACGGATAAACCAGAAAGAAAAACGGATATCTATGATGCCGAGCGACGGGACGGGGGGAAGCATACGCTTCATCAGACCCATCAGTTCCTTGCGCTGTTTATGGGAGAGTGATTCTGTGATTCCCTTTGCGCCGATGGTGTTATCTCTTTTGGGTTTATCAGGCATGATTCAGCATCCTATGTTGCGCAATTCGCTCTTTGGTGGTTGCATTGCGTGGAATCTGGAGATTCAGCTTTCTAAAGCGGATATCCAGCTTTCTCATCACAGCAATAAGGGCAAACATCAGCATCAATTGGTAAAAGTTGTTGGTTTGTTTTAATACCCACTCCAGAGTGGACTCCAGATAAATCCCCAGTAAGCCTCCAGATAATCCAATGCATAAGAATTGATAGTCTGTTCCTCTGTACCGGAGCATATTTCGGAGATTTAGGAAATAAAAATAGTAGATGAAAAGCAGGAAAACTCCCAAAGTATGCCAACCGCATTCTGCGGCGATCATCAGGTAGATGGTCTCCACCAATCCGTTTTGCTCTGTTTCATCCTCGGGGTTATTCATTGGAATATGGCTGCCATAAGGCCATGGGGGATTGATTTTCACTCCGAAATTGTTCAACCCGATTCCCATGGGCTTATCCTTTACCATGTTGATGGCGGCTGTAGCGAGCATCTTCCTTACGTCTGCCGAGGCCGCCGGAGCGGTCTCAAAGCGTTCGGTGATTGAATTCCATGCCTTAGCCAGGATTGCCATGGAAACCATGAATAAGACGATGGTAATGAGAATCTTCTTGGTAGAGAATCCCCAAAGAAAAGACAAAGCCAACACCGTGACTGTGGAAAAAGCATAAAGCACCAAACCGGCTCGGGAAAGAGTGGATATCACGTTTACAGAAACCATGGCAAACATAAGTATCCAAAAGGAAAAACGGATATTACTGACATCTTTTTTGTTCAGTATGTAGGCGAAAAGAATAGCACCAATAATGATGCTATACATCACCAGTGAGTTCTGATGAGGGAAGGGACCATAGGACTGAAAACGACCTTGGATGTACTTTTGGTCCATTACTTCCAGAAATATGTAGATGGTGATGAGGGCAATGCTCCACAGGATGTCATTGAATTGCTCAAAGCTATTGATGTAATTGTACACCACATAGAAATACATGTACATCCGCAGCATCTTCCATAGCTCAAAATAGGAGTAAAGAGGTATGGAGGAATTCACTATGGAGACTGCTGAAAAGAAGAAGTACAGGAGATATATCCAGCTTCCGGGTGGTCTCTGGATGCGAAATTGATTTCTTCGCTTCATCACCAGAAAGAAAATGATGAGCGTGGCAATATCCACCATCCCTATCTCAAAACCACGGGATGTGAGACGAAGGGTCTCACGGGACACGAAATTGATGTCCTCCATGCGTACAGTGAAGAAAATCATGAAGAAAAATATCACGCGCTCGACTATGGGGAATTTTAGCGATGCAAAATAGCCCAGGGGTACTCCGATGAGCAGAGTGGCAAAAAAAACGATGTATTTGAGCTCTGATAACGACTCAGTCACCGCGTTATCTACCGTTCAAATCCTTGTACATCTCGTTTAGCATGTAAGCAGATTGAACCGCTTGCAGACTGGGCAGTGCGTAATTCACTACCTGGTTCCATTTGGCAATCGGGTGCTTCGGCACAAAGACAATATCTGTGGGTTTGAGGCGGAAATCCCGCACTTTGGCTTTGAGGATATCCTTGGTATTGATCTTGAACAGCCTGGGATGGTTCAAGCTACCCCGGATGATGTACACTGCGGAGCTTGCGGTGCTTTTAAAGCCCTGCGCGAAAGAAATGCTCTGCATTAAAGTCATATTCTCTTGATAGAAATAGTGACCTTCCTGGTTCACTTCGCCAATCACGTAGATCTCTCTGTTTACCGCTGAAGGGATGTAGATATAATCCTTGTCGAGGATAGGGATATTGTACAGGGTCTTACCATTTTGCACAAGCTCCACAAAGTCTATGGGGAGTAATCGATTGTCGCGTATCATGAAAGCCCTTTCAAGATCAGCCAGCTCTACAGTATTGCTCTGAAACCATCCTGTAGCCAGCCCCCCAGCGCTGGCTATCGCGTCCAGGACCCTCATTCTTCCCTTGATCTCGATCATTCCGGGATAGGTTACCTTACCCAGAACGGTGATCGTAGCGCTAGTGGATTCGAAGGGAATGATTGAGATGATTGGGTTCCGGATAAAGGCAGACATCTTTTCTTCCATAAGCGCTTTTGCTTCTGGAACGGTAAGACCGCCCACCTGAACTTCGCCAATAAGGTGGAAGGAAAGAGTACCATCCTGCTTTACCAATACCGCATCTGACATCAGTTCAAACTCGTCATAAACGAATATCTTCATCTTGTCACCAGGTCCCAGAGTGTAGGGAGGCATATCCATGTCGTTCAGGCGAATCAGCTCTTCAATGGTTTCCTGGGTTGTCTGAGTGGCGAGATGAGTCTCTTCCAGGTATTCCGGCATAGCCTCAAGATTCTCTTCCACATACTTGTTTGCCTGGTTTCGGGAACATGACGACAGCACCAGGAAAACAAGACAAACAAGCAGTGAGAGGAATGAAGTGCGCATCAAGCTAGTATATATCTTGAAAGTAGTCTTTGTGAACATAGTTCAATACTCCGTAGATCTTATGGAACTTACGCTCTTGCAGGAAGCTGACCAATCTGATCAGGCTATTGCGATTACTTCTCTCAAAGCGAGCAACCAGCAATAAGAGATCTGAGGCAAGGGCGATGCTACTGAATAGCTGGATGTTGTATGAGAACTCGAAAAGCTCCCAAAAAATGAAGTCATAATCATCCAATTTGCTGATGAATAGCTGTACACGCTCGGTGTCCAGAACCGTGGTAAATGTATCATCCCCAGCGTGAAAAAAGGCATGATGGACCAATCTATGGCGAGTGTCAATCACGAATGAATCGGATTTCTCATAAAGGAAATCATTGATCACAAATGATTCATTGCCTTCTGGGAGATTCTTTACTGTGTCTATGTAAAGCACTTTTCTCTCTTTCTGGCAGATAATCTGGATCAATTCGTTCGCAATGAAACTCTTACCGGTCTCCTGTACATCATTGCCAAGGGTAATCACTGGTTTAGGTAGTCCAGCCGTACCACGTTGGATGTTATCCAGCATGACCTGTAGATTTCGATAGAACACTTGTGTCGCAACGCTGTTCTCGTCCGGAAGGTTGGCGACCAGCGGTATTCTGATGGCATCCGTGAAGTCTTTTTCAGACTTTGTGGCTGGGCTGAGAAGCTCTTTAACGATCAGATAGCTGGCACCAAAGACAAAGACGATTATTCCCGTAAGCAGGACTATTAGCTTTCTTCGCCCGCTTTCAGGATTGCGCGGCGCTCTGGCGGACTCCAGTATTTCTACATCACTGACGTTTGATTGCATGGCCATCTTAGCTTCTGCCAAACGTCCCTCCACCAGTTTCAGGACGTCTTTATTGGTTTCCAATTGCCGTTCAATCTCGAAGAAGTCTTTCTGAATGCTGGTCAGATTTTCCAATGAGGCGCGAATATCGGCGATCTGCTTCTCAAACTCTGCGTTTTTCTTGAGGGCGGCTTCTTTCTCTGCCAGAAATCGGGCTTTATCAATGGAATACACTTCCTTGAGGGCACTGGGTCCCCAAGTAACTACATTGGGGATATCTCTTTTCTCTTTTTGTTCAATCTGGGCTTGAAGTTCGCCTATCTCTGCGCGGAGCTTGATCACCTTGGGATTATCGTCCGTGTAGCGCGCGAGCAGGGTCTCGAGTTCCTTTTCCAGTTCCAGAAGTTTGGTTTCGTCGGTCTGGTTGTAGGTCCAGTTCATCACGACTTCTTCGGGAACTTCATCAATATTGCCCTGCATCTCATCGATCTTGGTTTCCATCTCTTTGATCATCAGAGCGTTTTCAGCCATATCGATTTCAATGGTTTTGAGTAACTCGAAGCGGCCCTGAGTTTCGTGAGGAATTGAGATAATACCATATTTGGCACGATGAGCCTCATACTTCATACTCAAGTCGTCGATTGTCTCCAGACGCATCTTCTGCTGTTCGAGATAGTAGTTATAAATCTTCAAAGTAGCAGAGTTCTGCAGCTTGGTATTGTTATAAATGAAGCTTTCTGCGGTGGCATTGGCAATGTTGGCAGCCATCTCAGGATCACTCCATCTGGCTGAAAAGCGTAGCACGCTGGATCTGTTTCCCCTTTGCACGTCGATGTTGCGAAACAGGGATTCAGGAGAGATATCCAGTTCCAGCTTCTTAATCACATCCGTCAGGACATCGCGAGTGCGCACCGTCTCCAGTATAGTATTGATATCGAAGCTTTGGTATAGATAAGGCATATCAGCCGGGGTTGACATGTTCTTGGGTGCGCGGATTACATAGCAATCAGCTTTCCAAGTGGGATTAATTCTGATCAATGCCCACAAAGCCGCGATAGCCATGGCGATGACGGTGATCACGAGCAAGTTCTTTAGCTTCTTGCTCAGTGCTTTAAAGAGCACTTGAATGTCGATTACCACAAAGGGATAAATTGGCTTCTCATCCGGATAGTTCTTCTCACTCAGCAAGCTCAGACTCCATTGTTTTTCTAATATCAGTGATGGATTGGATTTCTTTGGGGATAATTCTGTTGGAAAGCATCATTGCGTATGAATGAATCTCCCCGGGATGATATCCATGCATGCCATCAACGGGCTTTAACCCCATATAGCTGGGATTCAAAAGCACCCCCTCATTCATAAGGTAGTAGATTTGCCCAAAGCGGTCATGAGGGAATCCAACGCGCAGAGATCTCATTGTTTCCTGATCCACAATGCTGCCGCAATTGATGGTTTCCAAGGTTTCGATGATTTCGTGTCTGGCCCTCTCGTTAAAGAACCAGAACCTGGCCATTGTGGAATCGTAAAAGGCTATATAGTCTTTGCCATATTGGTAGGGTAAGGATTCTATCTTTGGCATCAGATCGCAGGAGGCATGCACAGGAGCCATGCCATGATCCGAGATTACATAAAGGTTGACCTCATCATACACTTTTTCTGCGAAGCGATGCAGATCCTTGATCTTGACCTCCAGATCACGGAGTTTGGCCTCGGTTTCTACAGAGAAGGGCCCGTGACTATGCATTACGCCGTCAAGTTTGGGAAGATACACATAGCAAAACTTGACTTTTGCTTCGCTAATCACCTGCTTATTCGCCAGCAAAATCTTATCTTCGCTATCCCGCCAGTTTGAACAATAGTACGGGACGCCCTTCTTCACACACCAGTCAAATATGGTGTCAGTGGCCAGTATGCCGCCAGGCACAAAGTAATCTCGCTTTTCCAGATAGTCAAAGTAGGGCAGATACTGGAAAGGTACGGAATATAGCTCAAAGTAGCCTGTCCAGCCATTGATCCTTTTGATCAACTTGCTCAGATTGTGCCGCACCCTCCAGCGGTTAAACAAAACAGGAGGCAATAACGACATATACCGCAATAGCTTGAATGGGGATTCCTGGGGATTGTAGATGAAGGAAGACCAATGTGTATGCTCATCGGGATACCTGCCGGTCAGGATTGACGGATCTGCTGCGGATGAAAAGCCAAAGGTGGTTTCCAATCTTCTGGAGTTCAGGTTCAAGTCGGCAAGGAATCCGTATTTCTGGTAGATCTCCCATCCCAGAGCGTCTATAAACACGTACAGGGCAAGTCTCTTCATTAGTTATACCTTTGCCACAAGGATATATAGCGTTTTTCCAGGCTTTCTCGGTCTATATCACCCTGTACGCCCAGCATCCTGGCTACGCTTTCATTAGTCATTTCGGCCCCAAAGAGCAGCCAAGGCAGTGTATAAAACAGTCTGTAACGGGGATACTTGATGTATTCTGTCATATTGGCTGGCGTGATCCCGCAGTCGCGTAAGTTTAGTGCGAAGTTCTTGGCAATGGACATCACAGAACTCTGTTGATCCTTGTGACTTGATAGCAGGTTATGATAAGACTTCAAGTCCAGCTTGGGAACTCCGAAATACTCAGCCCAGCAAGCATAGTAAACCTGTTCAAAGATATCAATCGCCGTTTGCAGACGATCGTTTATGGCTTTAGGTATGGGTTCGACGTAATGTGGACGGAGCTTGAAGAGCATGGCTTCCTGAATCAAGTCAGGCAATCTGTCATCGTTACTATACTCAGCTAGTGGGGCTTCTTTGATCAGTTCCATGCGTCGGATCACGGACCAGTGGTACTTACCTTCGGTGATCAGGACGGCCTCCGCCACTGCTTGATACGCCTTGTGTATGTTCCGATTGATAAAATCGCATTGCTCGTTTAGCGCATCGTGCAAAAGGTAGGATCGCGCGAAATACAGACCCATACCACGGTTCAACAGAAGCTTCAATGCTTCATTGATGCCCAGATCTTTGGCTTTCCAGCGCGGCAGGTTTTGTAATACGTGCCTGTTTCCCCATATCACCTTATGCCCATAGAGCAGATCGTACCACATCAAGGTGAGCGGTGTTTTGGCAAGGGAACTCACGGGTTTGAGATCTGAGAAATCCACCTCGATGCCATATTGGTCGCTTAGATCATAATGCAGGCTTTTTAGCGTTCTGCCGATCTGCGAATTTCTCCACTGAGGCATGTCTTTTGATATCACAAAGAAATCAAGATCGTTATATAGCTTTTCCTCATTGTCTGCTATCAGCACTCCGCCTTCATTTCTGCCATATCCACCGCCCAGGATCAGGGCGATTATCTCGTCGCGAGAGAACAGCGCGTCAAAGCGAGCCGCGATGTCCTTCAGGCTCTCATCTATATAGCCGTTGAATCCGTCACTGCCGTAAGGTGCGTATTTATTCATCATGTCTCACTCAATTGTGCCCATCTGTGTCCAATCCCTTAAACAACCTACCGTAGAGGGTCGCGATCAATATCTTAATGTTTAAAAGAGTAGATATTTTGTCAATGTATTCCAGTTCATAAAAGCTGTCCACTCCGGGATTATGCGATGCCACGCTCTCCGACAAGGAGAATACCCCGGGATTATATACGGGAAGATCTCCGATCAGTTTCCGGTTTTTTACTGAGTTCACAAACAGTCGATTGCCGACCAAGTATAACTCCCCGGAAAATGCCGCCCTGAAGAGCAGGTCATATTTGTCCAGACTAAAGCGGATCATCAGACGTCCCCACCATGATTTTGCCACCAGGCGGCTATCGGTGTACCGTCGGGTATTCATGTTTTTGCTTAGCAGTCTTTCTGTGCGAAGCTCTTTACTTACCACGCTGAAGGGGAGATACAGCAGAAGCCAGGGCATCGTTTGGATGGCGAAAAGACACAATGCGAAAACTCTTTGAACTAAACGGTTCAGATACGATGTGACGATACCCAGTTCCACTTGTGACACCAACACCTTATCCAAGATATGAATGCACTCTCCCGATTGAGCGGAAATGAGATTACCTTTGTATACAATCTTGTGATCCAGATCCAGATCCCGTCCCACATAAGTGTTGTCATAGACGATGCTATCGTTCACGCAGGTGTTTTCATCGATTATCACGTTGTTTCCGATGATGCTATTGGGGCCGATCCAGGTCTCGCGTTGGAACCGACAGTTGTTTCCAATCATGATGGGGGGATGCAATTCACAGCTGTGGGGGTAAACCACATTGAGACCCAAAAAAGTGTCTTTCTCGTTTGTGTATCCCGGCAACACATAGTTTCTATTCCATGCCTTCAGGATGTCCATGCTTAGCTGGTAATAATCTTTGATGGACGATATGTTCTTGATCTCAAGGCATTCCTGAGCTGTACTTTGCTGGACAAAAGCGTTGCCCAGGTTTTCTCCGGCAGCGAGATAGATCATGCGTTTGCTATCTCCACAGCAAAACCCCTGATCTTGTTTAAAGTAGTCCACCAAATGCTTGCTGTCATAGGAGGCAAAGAAAAAACCGTCCCATAACAGTAGTGCCGTATCTCTACAAAAGGAATGATTCTTCAGATATACATTTTTCAGGCTATCTCCGGGGCGGGCTAGAGCATACGATATCTTGCTGCCCCACTTGCTCCCAACTCCTAGTGAATGTTCGATTTCTTTGGTGGAATTATCAGACACGATGCGAACTTCGTTGAAACCGAGCAGAGTTACCATGTCCAATATGTACTCAAGCAGCGGTTTGTTTACGATCTTCAGCAGGAATGGATCAACATCTGGAAAATAGTCCTTCAACCATCCTGCTTCGTCAGTTCTGGCATATATCAAGCATCGCATCGGTCAATCTCCTTGTCCCATCAATCTCCCATATCTTCATCAAAACTGAGGACGGCTGCTTCCAGATCGTCGAAGATGTGAAATATCTTATGTGCCCGAGTGATGTCAAACACCATTCGGGGCTTCTCCTGCAGATTGGCAATGTGAATATCGCCACCGCCCTGAGACGCCGATTTCAAGCAAGCCACGATGGTGCCGAGGCCGGTGCTATCCACAAAGTCACATTGTGCCATATCAAAGACGAAGTTGACCGCTTTGTCGGCTACGGAATTGTACAATGTACGAAGTTCCGGGGCGTGATAGGCATCGAGTCTGCCTTTTACCTCGATAATTCCCACCTTGTTTTCCTGTTTAAAGTTTAGTTCCATCATGTCTCCTTGTGGCCTTCATCCGCCTGTCTTTGTCACTGGTTCCCGCCGAATTCCGGCATCAATACGCACCTTTACCGCTGATGACCGCGGGAATAGTCTTCAGCAAAATTATAATGTCATTTTTTATGCCCTGGCTGCGAATATACTGCATGTCCAGCTGCACCTGTTGCTGAAAGGGGATATCGCTACGCCCTTTGATCTGCCACAGGCAGGTAATGCCGGGCTTTACATGCAGCCGTTTGCGATCTTCCAAAGTATATTGCAATACTTCCTGTGGCAGGGGCGGTCTAGGCCCCACCAGGCTCATATCTCCCTTCAAAACGTTGATCAATTGGGGCAGTTCATCGATGCTGAAGCGACGGATAAAACGTCCGACTCTGGTCACCCTGGGGTCCTTCTTCATCTTAAAGATCACGCCGCCTGCAGATTCATTCTGTTCCAAAAGATCATCCTTAAATCTGTCCGCGTTCACGTACATGGAGCGGAACTTGATAAATCCGAAATAGGCTCCGTTCAATCCCACCCTATCCGCTACATAAAAGATCGGACCGGGATCGCTAAGATAGATCAAGATGGCGGTCACCAGAAACACCGGTGAAAGAATGATGATCAGCAGCAGTGAACCCACCATGTCGATAAAAGCTTTTACAAACTTGGCAAAGGCTACTGTCCATTCCCAAACTGAAAACTTAAGCTGCATTTTCAGCCTGCTGCTCTTCTTTCCCATGCTCAAGAGACGCTCAATCTCGCGCGCTCTTGTGCTTCTGCCATGGCCTTTGTAACTTAGCATCAATGCCTAAAACATCACATGGTGCCAAAGCCACCAAAATCGCGGTTCTTATTCCACCTGAAAACCCGGTACAAGAATACCGGATTCCCAATAATATATCTTTTCCACATACGTCTGGGTTCCTTCATTAGCCTAAAAACCCACTCCATACCCATCTGCCGCATCCAATATGGCGCACGGGCAATCCTGCCCGAGTAAAAATCAAATAATCCGCCCACACCCATCAGCACGCTTGCTTCTATCTTTTGGGCGTTTTTACGGATGAACTTTTCCTGCAGAGGAGCCCCAAAAGCCACCAGCAGAATATCCGGCCGGGAGTCATTGATCTCCCGAATCACTATGTCACTATCTTTATCATGGTCGAAATAGCCACTTCTAAATCCGCAGATTTTCAGCCGTGGATACTTCTGAACCAGTTTGGTTCTCATTGTTTCTGCTACGCCTTCTGCGGCGCCTAAGAGATACATTGAGTAACCATTACTTTCAGCCATTTCGCACAGCAACGGGAGCATGTCAGTGCCATTTACATTGTCACGGACAGGCCTCCCAAGTATTTTCCCGGCGAGTTTGATCCCAATCCCGTCGGCAAACAATTCTTTGCTATCCTTTAAAATGGCATGGTAATCCTTGTCAACAAAAACTTTATTCAGGCAATCAGCATTGACGAAGAACACTTCTTTTTGCTTACGCGTAATGATGGCCGTCTCCACTATGTTCATGGCCTCAGCCATACTGAGATTGGCCAGTTTGATGGCAAAGATATCCAGGCCGTCTTCGGCCTGATCCCTTCTTGATTGCCACTGCTTGATCAAATCTTCCAGATGTGGAATAAAGGATTCCCTGAATTCTGTTCTGGTAAACCGCGTTTGGATTAGCGCGTAACCTGCCGCTGCATAACGCTTCCGGGCGGCGGGATCATCAATGAGAATCCGGATAGCTCTGGCGAGTCTCGATGTATCCCCTTCTCTTACTGCCAAACCGTTCACTTTGTGCTTTAACCATTCCGTGATGCCGCCCACTGCAAAGCCAATCACAGGAATCTGGTAAGCAAAGGCTTCCAGCCCCACCAAACCAAATGGCTCCTGCCATCGGGACGGGACTATAGCCATGTCAGCCTGCTGATAGTACTCACCAATATCTGCAGTGAAACCCCGGAACGAAATCTTATCTGAGATACCTTCATGCCTTGCAAGATCTTTCAGGTAGGCTTCGTCATTTCCTCTGCCCACGATCGTACAATGGAACGGTCTATCCAGCTTTGCCAGTGCCCTGAGCAGCAGATCCACCCCTTTCCCGCGGATCAATTGCCCCACAAACAGCAATTGAGGGATGTCGGTTGGAGGCTTTGGGTGGACCGCTGGCACATCCTGATGGGGGACAAGCAGCTTGATCTTATCTTTTGACCAACCGTTTTGGATCAGGTTATCCCGCATAAAGCCAGAGAGGACAAAACTGATGTCACACATGGCGGCTTCACGTTTCAATCCAGCCGGTTCCAGAATGCTGCTTAACGAGTATTTACCCGAGCTATTGCGATGGACGGGGCTGCAGATAAAACAAGTCAGCGGGTGGTGGGGGAGATGGCAGTTTATCCTTCTGAAGGGGAAGTACTTATGCTTGCGAGGGCAGTAATAATCATGATCGTGTACTACTATGGCTGTGGGGAACGCCTGGCGAAGCTCCCTGATCCATGTGCTGTTTGAGCATTTATGGATACACACCGCGTCGATACCTTCGCTTTGATAATGCCCGATCAGGTTAGCCAGCGATGACCCCTTAAACACATTGATCTCATAGAAGGCATCGTCAAAGGAAGCATCTGGTGTATCCCCCTGCTCAAAAAGGCCATACACCCGCCACTTCATTTCCGTCATCAACGCTACCATCTTCAGCATCATGCGTTCCACACCGCCGATGAACCCACGTTGAGTGTTCACCATCAGAATCTTACGTATCGATGTATTCGTCATATATCAATATCACTTAAGCAGCTTGTCATAAACCGAATTGTAGAGATTGATAAGGTAATCATATGTGTACATTTGATATACGAGATCTTTTCCATACTTGGCCAGATCTGCCAGATCACCTCGTTCGTTGTATGCCAGGCGCATTTTATCAGCGCATTCATCTACAGATTCTGAGCGGAACAGATAGCCATTTCTACCTTCTTCCACCAAATTGGGATCCACCACATCACTTTGCAGGACGGGAGTATCGCTCGCCCAGCTTTCCACCACCACCGCGCCAGAATTCATGAAGCGAACGGGTATCACGTGGATATCGCTGTATCTCAACCAGGCCAGAACCTCCTCGCGTTCCACTACGCCGGTAAAATGCACGCGATCACGATATGGGCTGTCTAAAATCAATGTGCACAGCGTCTCGACATACTCCGGCTCATAATCCTGACGCCCCACCATCACAAGGTGTGCGCCCGGCATTTCAGCGGCAGCAGAAATGAAAGCTTTTATCGCGATATCCTGCCCCTTGATATAGGACACTCTACCCAGGCAGAGAAACACAAAAGCATCTTCGGAAAAGCTCTCCATCAATGCTGGTCGGGGAAGTTCCACCCGGTACTCGTCAGGAAGTATGGGGACCGGAGAATAGCTCACGTTCTCATTGTATCGCTTCAGGAAATTGATCTCTTTGTTTGCGATGGCAAATGCGTGCTTCATGCCCTTCAGAACCGGAAGCTGGTAGAACTTAGGGTGCACTCTTCTCAGGATGTCGGGATCGATCTTCCCATGTCGGTTGATATGATCAGCGTAATCGATGAAATCAAAGAAACACAGGATATATGGTATGCTTTTCAATTTCGCGATCCACCATGCCAGGATGTTATTGTAGTTCAGGGCTGGAAAGCATTGGATGATATCATAGTGTTTCACCATCAGATGCCAGACCAGGGACGGACAAAATGTTTTGCTGTTCAGCTTTGGGAAATTGTTACCCGGCTGGATGACATCAGTTAGCCGGCGCACTTTCGCTCCCTTGACAGTCTCTTTCTTTGCACCTTTAATCCGCAGCGGGCAAAACACCGTAACATCATGCTCCTTGGCCAGAAGAGTGGCTTGCATGAAGATGTTTGTTTCCGCACCACCCACTTCGGGGAAGAATCTATTGGTGATGATGGCGATTCTTCTCCGGGAAGCTTCATTGTGAGGCTTTAGTGCCATCAAAGTGTCTGTGAAACGTTGTCCCACTTTGGAAGCAGAATAGTGTTCATTGGCAGATTTGTGCAGGTTT
>Ga0172377_10005689_pt1 | contig 12824 bp, 9 predicted proteins | sample Pumphouse3metaG_FD_119749 | JGI IMG/M metagenome (GOLD analysis project Ga0172377, IMG submission 119749) | Leachate microbial communities from a municipal landfill in Southern Ontario, Canada - Pumphouse #3 metaG | ecosystem: Engineered > Solid waste > Landfill > Unclassified | place: Canada... | reverse complement strand
GGCGCTATCGCGCCCTCGCAACGACGGTTTGGGATTGTTTTGTTTTTCATCACTGAACAATTACCTTTTTTCAACCCTTCGCTTCGCTCAAGACAGGCAGGACGGGTAATTTCTGGATATTTTGATAGAGATTGCTTCGGGCGCTATCGCGCCCTCGCAACGACGGGTTGGGACTGTTTTGCTTTTTCAACTTTTCCAGGGAGTTCTATTTGAGAAGAGAAATATCTGGATGGCTCTTTTGGGAGGGGTTTTTAGTTTCTTGTATCATTATCACGGTCCTGGTGTTTCTTGAGTCCACTATCCACTTCAGCCCGCATAGAACACTTACCGACAGGAACTGAAAGAAGTATCCGGAAAGAATAAACGAGATCAGAAAGAACAACATTCCCGTCAAGAGCCAGAAGTGTTTAGCCGCGAAAGCGCGGACTTTATATCTTATTTCCGGAATATCCACAGTGTTCATCGCCTCACGCGCCTCGCATACGATAGACCTGCAGTTTTCGCAGCCGGCAAGATGCCTTTCAAGACTCTCGCGGTCATGAGACGCAATACATCCGGCGACATATTCACCCAGGATTTCCTCTGTGGGACAGATCCTTTTCATCTTTTACTCCAAAATTTATTACGCCTTTCTTCAACAAAATTTCAAACGATCCCGCGTGTTCTCAAAAACCATTCCAGCATCTTCCCCTACTATAAAGACGGGTTTTTTAATGAAAATTCTTTCACTTTTTTCACAGGTTATAAGATTGCTTCGGTCGCTTCGCTCCCTCGCAACGACGTGAAAACGCTATTTTTCAGAACTATATATATCAAATTAGGGTTCTGCAAAATGGACATTAATCCCGTCATTGCGAGAAACGAACAAAGCGAGCGACAAAGCAATCTCAATAAAAAATTCTTTCACTTTTTTTCACGGAGACGGGGGTTGGACGATTTCGTCAAGGATCGCTTTCGTTTTTTCCATTACCTCAGCGCTCACCCTGTTTTCCTTGAGAAAGTCTTGCAGTTCTACAGATCTGTTTTTCCTCGCGATATCATCATCTCTAAGCTTTTTACACAAATGTGTCATTTTAACGGCCAGCACCTTGAACTCGTCATTCTTTCTCAAAGTAAGTCCGCGTGAAAAATCCCCCATCATCAAAGATTCAATGTACTTCCCTATTCGGTATATGGGCCCCGCTATTCTGTGGGAAAGTATTACGCCTATTACGATAAAAAGAGGCGAGACCAGAAGGAGACGTACAAGCAATGTTATGTTCGACTGCCTGAAAATATACATCAGCCGGCCTCGGGGATACACATTGGCCAGCTTCTCTCCCAAAGTTGTCCAAGCTGAATAATAAACCGTATAGCCCGCGATAAGAGCCCCCAGGTAGAGAAACAGAAGAATGTACAATATGTACCTTATCTGGAACCTTGCGGCTATTACGTATTGTTTTCTCCTTACTTTAGGCATCTAGTCCTCCAAACATTGTCTTTGATGTCAGGGAAAAAGGTCATCTTTGTGAAAACCGCTTCCATATGGAAATATCGCGCTTGATCGTGACATTAACACTCGAACCCATTTTTTCCATGAAAACTCTTTCCATATCACTAAGCGGCATATACCTCGTAGAGTTTCCCTCTATTTCCGTAAAAATATCCCCTGCTATTATCCCAGCTCGCGCGGCTCTTCCGCCTTCAGCCACACTCATTACCTCAAACCCTTCCGTTTCAGAATATGCTATATTCATCCCCATCAAAGAAGTTAAATTTCCGGAAGTATCTTCAAGCTCTATTTCCAGACCCCTCTCTATGGTTAATCTCACTTCAATTACATCGGACGACATTATCCTGGAAACAAACTCTTCCGGACGGGAGTATCCCACCATCCTGCCCCAAAGCGCTACTATGATGTCTCCCTCAATAAGCCCTGCTTCATAGGCGGGAGACAGCCTTTGCACATCGGTTACCCTGAAATTAGCCTTATAAGGCTCCACTGAAAAGCCAAGACCTCTGCGAAATTCTTCTTCTATATTCTCTTCAGGGGTCTTTACCCCCATACGCCAGGCATTCTCCTCATTCATCCTTTTTATATGGTTCAGCTTCATCTTTCGTTCAAACTGCTGCAGCATGGACCCGGAATAATCCAATCCTTCTTTCGCGCTTTTGCAATTGGGATTTACTTCCAATGCCTGCCGATAATAGTAATACGATTCCTGGTACATGGCCCTATCCTGATAAAGATCTCCCATGCTTACCAGGTTCTGCTCTTCAAGATCAAAATTTATGTTGGCAATATCTCTTCTCAATATCTCTTTTTCTCCGTCGAGTGTAGAGATAACCACCCTGTCCTTGTATTCCTCCACTATCACGCCTTTTATTTTTTCTCTGTCTTTCGTGATAACAACGTCCCCGTAAAAGGTCTCAGCAAGTAGAACACAGAAAAAAGCCGTTATAACGGCTTTTGCGATCGTCTTTATAAACTTCATATTAACTGCACCTCACCTTTCCCCCATACTATACCTCCGACCTGAGCCGCGCGGAAAAACCCGCACACCTCACATATGAAGTTTACACGCTATTTCGGGCTGATGCAAGCGCGAGAGCGGAAAAACCCGAGTGTCGTCAATATAACAAGGAATAGCCCCGAAAAGTATACGAACATATCCCCGCGCAACGTATAATAGCTTTTTACGGTAGCGGCCATCACCTCGCAAGTATCGTAGCCTTCAACAAAAGTCTCCCGCCCATACGTTTTTACCTGCGACAACACCTTTCCGGTCCGGTCAATAAAACAAGATATCCCCGTATTAGCCGCCCTTACCACCGGTACCCTGTTCTCCACCGCCCTGAAAACCGAAGACTGAAGATGCTGGCGGCTCGCCGCGGTATCCCCGAACCAGGCATCATTGGTTATGTTCACCAGTATCCTGGCGCCTTCGCGGACAAAGCCCCTTGCCACATACGGAAATACATCTTCGAAACATATCATTACACCCATCTTGTGGAATACCGTCCTTCTGATAATAGACGAATCAGGCCCTTCCGACCCTGTTATTGACACAAAAGAGAACAATTTATATTCTTTTCCGGGAATAAAATTCCCGATAGGCTTATCGATGTACTTCCTGAGAGGTTCAAGATACCTCTCAAAAGGCACATACTCGCCAAAAGGCACAAGATGGACCTTTTTGTATATCTGCACGCTTCCCCCATCCCCTTTGAATAACGCGGCGCTATTGTAATATCCATCCGCGTCTTCGTATACAATACCGGCGAGAAGGGGTATTCCCGTTTCAAAAGCAAGCCTTTCCATTTGACTCGCGTGAAGATCTTCTTGTTCCATCAGATAAGGATACGCGGTCTCGGGCCAGATAATAATGTCCGGATCTTCTTTGGCGGCTGTCTTTGTAAGATCGGAATATTTTTCTATTATGGATTCCGCGGAACAGGCCTCCCACTTAAGCGCCTGGCTTATGTTCCCCTGCGCAACGCTTATTTTGGCCCTTTCTCCCACAGATGTATCGCCCAGGCGGTATATGCCGTAACTGGTAGAACATATGATTATCAGAAGCGCCGTCATTACATGCGCCGTTCTCTTTTTGGCCCCTGAAACCCAGCTGTACAAGGCCAGATTGAACGTCATTATTATAAAAGACACCCCGTAAGCTCCGGTGATATCGGCTATTTGTATGATATTAAGATTCCGGTACTGTGAATGCGCAAGGAGCGCCCAGGGAAATCCGGTAAAAATGTTCGCTCTTATGTACTCCAAAGCTACCCATGAGAAAGGTATGACGAAAAAGTTCATGGAGTATTTCAGGGCTATTTTAGCCATCATCCCGAACAAGCCGTAAAGAACCGCCAGAACAAGAACGAACATAATGAACCCGGGAACGCTAACGACCGTAAGCCAGTAAAGAACGCTTCCCCAGAAAACCACTCCGGCCAGGTAAGAATACCAAAAGGTCTTTTTATACCCGCACCTTGCCGCCAGATAAAAAAGAGGAACAAAAGCAAACCATGCCGCGGCTGAAAGGCCGAAAGGCGGGAAAGCCGCGAAAGCGGCTAAACCCGAAAATACGGCAAGCAGTGTGTTTTTTGTGCCGCCCCCCCCGGGAAATCCGGGGATCTTGGCTATCATTCTCCGCAGCATTTTTTGTATTTCTTTCCGCTCCCGCACGGGCAAGGCTCGTTACGGCCGACTTTGGGCTCTTCTCTTTTAAAAGTGGAGTCCGGTTTTGAGGAAGGACGCGCGGCCGGAGCGAACCCCCCGCGCCCCGCTTCAGATGAAGGCTCGTCGTAAACTTCGTCCTGGCCGGAAGATGAAGATCCCAGGGAAGAATATTGGCTATGCCTCAGAACGGCCTTTCCGCTCTGGAAGGCGTTCTTCTTGTATGCTTCCTCCATTGCGGTCATTTTCATTATACCTTCGGCCGTCTCGCTGTCTATCTTGGCCATAAGGTCGCTGAAAAGCTGGAACGCCTCGTGCTGGAACTCTATAAGGGGGTCTTTCTGGCCGTAAGCGCGCCATGAGATCCCCTCTCTGAGGTCGTCTATCTCCCTGAGATATTCTTTCCAGCTGGTATCTATTGTCGAAAGCATAAGCATTTTTTCTATGTGCCTCATCCTTTCTTCGCCTATAAATTTCTCACGGGCTTGATAGGCCTTTTCGGCGGTTTCGGATATAAGGCCTTTCACCTCTTCGGAGTTCAGGCTCTCCATCGCTTCGGGCTTTATGCTTATGGCATACCTCATCATAAGGTCCTTTGAAAGAGCCTTCTCATCCGGAAGATCATCCCACCCGCCGAGAAGAGCGTCCACTCCCGCGTTGAGACATTCGAAAAACTCTTCTTTGAGAGACTCTTCGGCAAGCACCCTGTTCCTCCTGCCGTATATTATCTCTCTTTGCTGGTTCATAACATTATCGTATTTCAAAAGATGTTTTCTTACCTCAAAGTTCTGCCCTTCAACCCTTTTCTGGGCGGTGCTTACGGCCCTTGTTACAAGAGGATTTTCTATTACTTCCCCTTCTTCCATGCCAAGACGGTCCATTATCATCTTTATCCTGTCAGAACCGAATATCCTCATAAGGTCGTCTTCAAGTGAAAGATAGAACCTGCTTGATCCCGGATCGCCCTGACGTCCGGACCTTCCCCGGAGCTGGTTGTCTATTCTTCTCGCTTCGTGCCTTTCTGTGCCGAGAACATGCAATCCGCCGGCTTCGAGCACCTTTTCCTTTTCTTCTTTCGTTTTTACCTCGAATTCCTTAAGATATTTTTCGTAGACCTTTTCCCTTTCCCGGTCTTCTTCTATTTCAAGCTTGGCAAGAGCTTCCTCGGCCAGGTTCTCGGGGTTGCCTCCGAGGAGTATATCCGTCCCCCTTCCGGCCATGTTGGTAGCTATTGTCACGGCTCCGAACCTGCCGGCCTGGGCTATTATCTGGGCTTCTTTCTCATGATACTTGGCGTTAAGAACATTGTGCTTAACCCCTCTTTTGCCGAGAAGACGGCTAAGGTATTCGGATTTTTCTATTGATATGGTGCCTACAAGTACCGGCCTCCCTTTGGAATTTTCAACGGTTATCTCTTCGACAACGGCATTGAATTTTTCTTTTTCGGTCTTGTATATCCTGTCAGGCATGCTTTCTCTCCGCATGGGCCTATTGGTGGGTATCTGCAGGACGGGCAGAAGATAGATCCCCTCAAACTCGCCTTCTTCCGTTTTTGCCGTACCTGTCATTCCCGCAAGCTTGTCATACATCCTGAAAAAGTTCTGCAGGGTTATAGTGGCAAGCGTCTGGCTTTCTTTCTGCACCTCAACTCTTTCCTTGGCCTCTATGGCCTCATGTATGCCGTCGGAAAACCGCCGGCCGGGCATCATTCTGCCGGTAAAACTGTCCACTATGACTATCTTGTTGTCCTGCACCACATAATCAACGTCCTTCTGGAACAGTATGTATGCTTTGAGAAGCTGCTTTATACTGTCTACCTTTTTCTGATGTTCCGAATAAGCCGCCACAAGCTCCATCTCACGCGCCGTCTTTTCTTCTTCGGGCATATCTGCATCGGCAAGTTCCGCCAGAGAAGACTCGATATCTTCCAGCATGAACTCGAAGTCAAATTTTTCCTTCATAAAGACCTGGCCCTTGGCGCTGAAGGTGGCTTCTCTTGTCTTTTCGTCAAAAATATAAAAAAGTTCTTCCAAGAACTGGTCTCTTTCTTTTTCCATCACCTTGCTTTCCAGCATACCCTGCGCCTTGTCAAAAAGAGACTTTGCCTTAAGATCCTTAAGTATTGTATCCAGAAGTTCCCTGTTCTTAGGTTCGGCCTTGTGTATCAGATAAAGAAGGTTTCCCGCCCTTTCGTTATCTCCTTCTTTGTACACCTTGCGGAATTCCGACATATAATCCGACACTGTTTTCCTCTGGGCTCTCACAACTTCCTGTACTATGGGCCTCATAAGGTCATACGCCTCGTTAGTTTCGTCTACCGGTCCCGAGATTATAAGCGGCGTCCTGGCCTCGTCCACCAGTATGCTGTCGACTTCGTCGACTATCGCGTACCCCAGGTATCCCTGTACCGCGCTCTCTTTGTAGAGAACCATGTTATCCCTGAGATAGTCGAACCCGAACTCATTATTGGTCCCGTAAACCACGTCGGAGGCATAGGCCTTCTGCCTGTCTTCCGGTCGCATATCATGCTGTATGACTCCCACGCTCAGGCCGAGAAAATTGTATACCGGCCCCATCCATTCCGAATCTCTTTTAGCCAGATAATCGTTTACCGTAACTACGTGAACGCTTTCACCGTTCATGGAATTAAGCACAACGGGAAGCGTGGCAACAAGGGTCTTTCCTTCCCCCGTTGTCATCTCGGCTATTTTCCCCTGATGAAGGACTATCCCTCCAAGAAGCTGTACATCGAAATGCCGTAATCCTATCGTTCTTTTGGAAGCTTCTCTCACCAACGCGAAAACTTCCGGCAGTTTATCGTCAAGTATCCGGTTTTTGACATCTCTTAAGCTTTTTTTGTGTTTGTTGCGTTCCTGTTCGGAACCCGAGGTATTTATTTTTTCGCGTATCTCTTCTATTTCGGCGCTTGCCAGTTCCTTGGCGGCAATAACGCTTTTCCTTATCTCGGCCGCCCTTTCCTTCATTTCCGAGTCCGAAAGCGCCGAAACCCGGCTCTCCAGGGTGTTAATCTCATCGACAAGAGGCATGAGTTTTTTCATGGCTCTCTCGTTCTGTGTGCCGAACAATTTCATTAAAAACGCGAACATATTATTTCCTTCCCGGTGTTATTTCTCCGGAGTTCCCCGGTTCACTTTGTGGCGGACATCTTGAGGTACGCTTCGATAAAATCGTCAAGGTCGCCTTCCAGAACACGTTCAGCGCTCGATGTCTCGTGGGAAGTGCGATGGTCCTTGACCATCTTATAGGGATGAAGCACGTACGAACGTATCTGGCTGCCCCATTCTATTTTTTTCTTTTCGCCACGTGCCTGCATAAGCTTATCTTCATCTTCGCGCCTTCTCTTATCGTAAAGCTTGGCTTTTAAGAGTTTCATGGCCGTGGCTTTGTTCTTATGCTGGGACCTTTCTTTCTGGCACTGAGAAACTATGCCCGTGGGAATATGTGTTATCCTTACGGCCGAATCGGTGACATTAACATGCTGGCCGCCCGCGCCCGAAGACCTGTACGTATCTATCCTGAGATCCCCCTCGTCTATGGTTATCTCTATCGCCTTGTCTATGTCCGGCACAACATCCACCGACGCGAAAGATGTATGTCTTCTTTTATTGGAATCAAAAGGAGATATCCTTACAAGGCGATGTACTCCCGCCTCGGCCTTCAGGTTCCCATATGAAAGTTCGCCTTTTATGAGGAACGTGGCGTTCTTGAGACCGGCCTCTTCTCCCGGAAGCTGGTCTACTATTTCAATGGACATATCATGCTCTTCCGCCCATCTCAGATACATCCTGAAAAGCATGGAAGCCCAGTCGCATGATTCCGTGCCTCCGGCTCCCGCGTTAACGCTCAATATCGCGTCGCAATTATCGGCCTCGCCTCCCATAAGACACTTAAACTCGACCTTTTCCGCTTTTTTGAGTATCACGGCCGCGTCCTGCTTAAGGCTTTCTATTGACGCCGTATCATCTTCGTCGACTATTTCGGCAAGTTCCGCCAGAGAATTAAAGCTTTCTTCCACTTCCAGATACGGCTTTACTTTTGACCTTATGGCTCTTAGCTCTTTGGAAAGCGCGTCCGCCTTCTCCTGATTTTTCCATATCTCCGGGGAATTCAGTTCCGCTTCAAGCTCTTCCATTCTAAAGATGCTTTTAGCAAGGTCAAAGATACCCCCTGATCTCCGCTAATTTAGAATCGAGTAAGGCAATAATTTCTTTAAGTTCTTTTATCATCAGTATCTTCTCCTTGTGTTCCGCACATTATACCAGTATGCCCCGGCCATGTAAACCCCGGCACGTCACCAAGCCGTTGCCGATATTTCTTTGACACTTTTCCTATGCCAAGAACAAGCGGATCTATTGTTAGATCGTAACATTTCAGTTATCTGCAGTAAATTCCTACACCGTCGTCACGAGGAGCCCTGTACCGTACGGTACAGGGCGACGAAGTGATCTCATAACTTATTGTATTTATTGAGATTGCTTCACCCGCCTTCGGCGGGTTCGCAACGACGTCGGAGGAAGATTGCTTCGGCCCTATTCCAAGTCTGCCGAAATCCTGAGTCATGGCATTTATCACGATACGAAGGGCTTCACCCGCCTTCGGCGGGTTCGCAACGACGGGCGTGGAAACGCGACATTTCCGCGGAGAACTGAGGTGTTACGTTAGATCATATTTGCCGTTTACTTGCAGCAAGGAGTGGTTGCCATGTTCCGTACAGGGAGGATCCACACCGGGCGGACCCCGCCAAAAGTTCCGTTTACTTTGCTTCGCTTAAGACAGGCGGGGCATGCGGGCCCTGGTAGGGATATGGCAACCACTCCCTGCCGTTAAAGGAAATAGTATGCCTCGACCTACCCCACTTGTTTACTTCGAAGATGCCTGTGATAGGTAATGGCGAAGCGATGGGCCTCGTCCCTGATCCGCTGGATAAGGAAAAGCACACCCGACCCCGGGGAAAGCCTTATGGGAAGGCGTCTTCCCTGAACATAGAGATGATTATGTTCCTTGGCTATAGCGACAAGCTTTACGCCTTTTATCCCCAGTTCTTCCATTACCTTCTCAACCACCGATAGATGGCCTCTACCGCCGTCTATCATTACGATATCGGGCAAAGGTTTTTTTTCCTTTATAAGACGCGCGTACCTGCGTGTAACTATTTCCCTTATCATGGAATAATCGTCTATTCCGGACACGCTCTTTATCCGGAATTTCCTGTATCCGCTTTTTGAAGGTTTTCCCGAAACGAAACTCACCATAGCCCCAACAGCGTACATCCCCGATATATTGGAAACATCGAAACATTCTATGACATCGGGCTCGGCCTCCAGGCCCAGAACACTTCTAAGTTCATCCAGCTCGCCATAAACGGGATGCGAGGCCATATCGTGGTACTGCCGCACCGCCGTAAGCGCTTTCAGCGCGTTTTTCGCTTCTAAAGCTTTTTCATATTGCCTGTTCTCAGAGTATCTTTTCATATCATCTTCCAGTCCATTTACAAGCTCGTCTTTTTTGCCTTCCAAAAACCGCCTTATCCGCGCGGTAATAAGGCCGTATTCTTCCTTGGATATTTTTTTCTCGCAGGGCGCGGAACATTGTCCTATGTGATATTCCAGACAGATCTTTTTTTTCAAAACCCGGCAGGATCTCAGTAAAAAAACTTTTTTCATAAAAACAAGCGCTTCCTTAAGAAGTTTGGAATCGGTATACGGCCCGTAGTAAAGCGCGCCGTCATTCACCTTTCTGCGTGTTATAAAGAGTCTCGGATATTTCTCATTTACGGTCAATTTGAGGAATGGATACGACTTATCGTCCTTAAGTTCTACGTTAAATCTGGGGGAAAGATCCTTTATCAGTCCGGCCTCGTAAATAAGAGCTTCGGCTTCAGAGGACGCTTTTACAATATCTATCCCTTTTATTTCGCTTACAAGCAAACTAAGCCGGGAGTCAAAAACTTTACCTTTACGAAAATAAGAAGAAACCCTTTTTCTCAGGTTTATGGCCTTCCCTACATAAATAACCTTTCCCTTTTTGTCCAAAAACTTGTATATCCCGGGACAGCCGGGAAGCTCTTTCACCTTTTTAATAATAGCATTGTGAAAATTTACCATTTTATCTATTTTTTGTGCTTCTAAATAAGCTTATTACTCCATCTACACGCATTAAATAGCAGGATATCACATATACCGCTCCACTTGAGACAATTATGGCCGCCAGCCTTAAAACACTCCACAAAAAGCCCTCGGGCATCGGCAAAACGGTTTTTACGGCAAAAAGTATAAAAAGACCCATTATCGCGGTAGAGAAAAAAACCTTTACCAGAAGTGTCAGTATTTCCCATGTGCCAAAATCTCCTATCTTTCTGGTCAGGAGTACATAAAGCATTACAAAATTCGCGGTCGCGGCTATGGAAGTGGCCAGAGCAAGTCCTCCTATTTTGAGGGGCCACATAAGAGCGAGATTAAGAACAAGGTTTATAAAAAGCGCCCTCGCGGCCGTTCTAACCGGGGTTTTTGTATCCCCCATGGAATAATACACACTGACAAGTATCTTTATTCCGGCATAAGCGCATAGCCCGAAACTATAGAAAAAAAGCGCGGAAGAAGTTATTCCAGTAGAATATGCCGTAAACTCCCCTCTTTCAAAAAGAACGCGTATTATCTCCCGCGATAGAATGGCAAGTCCGGCCGCGGAAGGCATCATTATGGTAAACACTGTCCTCAAAGAAAAAGATATGGTCTTTTTAAGCTGATCTGTGTCTTTAAGCGCCACCTCTTTCGTCATTTTGGGAAGAACGGCAGTCGCGAGAGATATACCAAAAACGGCAAGCGGCAGCTGCACCATTCTGTTGGAATAATAAAGCGCCGCAACGCCTCCGGGCCCCACTACCCATGCAAGCGATGCCAGGACCGTATCTACAAACACACTAAGCTGGTAGACAGCGGTACCTATGGCTCGGGGGATAAGCAGCTTTCCTATTCTTTTAGCTACGGGATGTTTAAGAACAAATTGCCCCTTAAGCGTGAATCCCCTTACCTTTAAAGGCCATATCTGCAGAAGAACTTCAAATATGCCTCCAAACAGCACCCCGGCAATAAGCCCGTTTATGCCTATTACGGGGCAAAGAAGAAGAAGAGACAAGATTATTGTAGCGTTAAGTATTACCGGGGCGAATTCCGGAGATGTAAAATAGTTAAGGGAGTTCAGCACGCCTTTACTGTAGGCGACCATACCAAGAAGAAGAAGGTACGGAAATATCATCCTGGTAATAAAGACCGTTGCCTGGAACTTTTCGGCATTCGCCAGAAACCCCGGGGCAATGATCCTTACAACAAGCGGGGCAAAAAAAACGCCCGCGGCGGACAGCGTTATAAGGACCACGAGCATCAGGTTAAGTATTACCCTGGCCGCGGCCCAATACTCTTCTTTTGTCCTTGTATGGTTATACTCGGTAAGGACAGGAACTATAGCCGCTGTCATAGCGCCTTCACCCACCATATCTCTCAGCATGTTGGGTATTCTGAAAGCCACAAAAAAAGCGTCAGCCAAAAGCCCCGTGCCGAACCTGCCCGCGATGAGTATATCCCTTATAAATCCGAGCACTCTGCTTGTTATTGTGGCCGACCCTATAACCCCCGTCGACTTTATCAATTTTCTATTCGTCATAGGGCAATATACTACCACAGAATCCCTAAAAAGTCCTTTACAAGACGCGGGTTTCCGTGATATATTCGTCCTTCCATAGAGTTGGATCGCGATAAAAATATAAAATAGTCAAGGAGATAGAAATGGCAAATAAACAGGCCGCCATGAAGAGTTTGCGGCAGGACAAAAAAAGACACGATAGGAACACCGCGAAAAGATCGGAATTGAGAACACTTACCAAAAAAGTCCGCGAGCTTATAAAAAAACCGTCCCGGGAAGAAGCGGACGCCGCCCTTAAGACTCTGGAATCCAAGCTGGACAGAGCGGTAAAGAAAAACATCATTAAGAAGGGTTACGCGTCACGAAAAATATCAAGATTAAGATCAGACTGGTCTAAGATATAGTAACATTTCAGTCATCTGCAGTAAATTCCTACGCCGTCGTCACGAGGAGCCCCCGAAGGGGGGCGACAAAGTGATTTCAATAAACTGATCTATTTCGTTGGTTATTTACGACGGGCTCGTTATGACTTTCAAAAGCGCCTTACTTTTTCCGTTCACATATTGGCTTTTTAATGTCAGGAACGTGAATATTTCATCCTTATGCCGTTCCAGTCTCTTGGCGAAGCGGATAAACTCCTTGGGTTAAAATCGCTCGGATGACACCAGATATTTTTTATTTTGCAAAAAATCCAATAATATTTTTTTATTGGGATTGCTTCGTCACTCACTTCGTTCGTTCCTCGCAACGACGGGCGGTGGAACGCGGAATTACTGCGGAAGACTGAAATGTTACTCGTCACTCACTTAGTTCGTTCCTCGCAACGACGGGCGTGGAAACGCTACATTTCCGCGGATAACTGAAATGTTACAAGATATAGCTCTTTTTGTCATGCCCCGGAAAGCTTCAGAACAAGAGTCTCAAGCGACAAAGAAGGGGTTTTTCTACCCCGTTTAACGTCAATATCAGCCTCTATCAGGGCCTTGAGCCATTTAGCTATCTTCTC
>Ga0172377_10005687_pt1 | contig 12826 bp, 8 predicted proteins | sample Pumphouse3metaG_FD_119749 | JGI IMG/M metagenome (GOLD analysis project Ga0172377, IMG submission 119749) | Leachate microbial communities from a municipal landfill in Southern Ontario, Canada - Pumphouse #3 metaG | ecosystem: Engineered > Solid waste > Landfill > Unclassified | place: Canada... | reverse complement strand
ATTTTTAAGATAAAGAGTAAACTTTGTCAGCCCCAAAGGGAAGGGGAGTGCAACTCTATAAGGCCTTGATTCTTTCCAAAGTTCACGGTTTTTATCAATTTTCGCCTCAAGAGTTATTGTGAGCCTGCCGGCTTTTTCTGAATTTAGATATATTTCATTGCCCTTCTGGTATTTGCTAAGTGGCTCTGATTCAGGAAACTCAATGGTTGCGTTAATTGTTTGTGATAAATTAGATGGGCCGCAAATGCTTAAATAAACATCTTGGTATTTAATTTCATCGAGGTAGCTTTTAAATACCGAAGCATCATTTTCTATGAAAGCTGTTTTGATTTTATTATTTGTAATTGTTTCGTTTAAATCTTTCTGAATCTTTGCAAAAATGTATCTGCTGGTCGCTTGAGCGGCTTTTAATGCTCGTGTGTGATTGAGCATGTTTCTGCTTTCATTTGATTTGCCTTGAACTAAAAGATTATACGAAAAAATCAAAATGGTCAGCATTACAATTGCCCCCAAAGCAACAAATATTGCAAACCCTGATTTTGATGAAGATAACAAAAATTTGCTATTATTCATTTCTGTTGTTCCTATTATTTAATTCCTGACGACTTAATTCTAAAAAATCAATAGTACCTTCGTGTAAAGGAATTCCTAGTTCTTTAAGTATTCTCTCCCCGTCAGCAATGTCTACGGGTAAGGTTTCAAGAGTCGAGTATCTAAGTTTCATTCTCATGCTCCCTTTAACCAAGAGGGAAGTCAGCATATTGACAGTCTCTGCGGGAGTGTCCGCTGATGCAACCAAAACGTTTGGTATGGCGATGGTTTGCACAGTTTCTTGTTGAGCGCCATAAGTCCTGGCCGGTATTATAAAAGACTTTGAAGTCGAAACTTGTTTTAAAATTTTATCAATTGCTTCATCGCTAAAACTGTAAAGAGTACAGTTGTTGAATAAAATTGCATCGGCAACAGTTGTGTTAGGCATTCCTGCTTGTATTACGGCAAAACCTATTTTCCCGGTTGAAAGCGATGAAATGACTTCATTGCTGTTTAAGGGAAAATTTGAGCGCGGGCTTTTGAGTGCTTTAAGAATTTCTTCGCTTGTTCGCAAAGTTGAAGAATGCTCTTGCCCGAGATAAGCTCTGAGTCTTCCGGGGAATAGGCCCTTGTTTTCGTATTTCTCAGGAGTTTTTAATACGTGAATTATATCATACCAAAGAGGCCAAACTAAGCGGAGCTTAGAATTTTTTGAATCTTTTAAATATGCTTCTTTGACAATGCGGCTTTCAGACATTCCAAGCAAGATATTGCCCGCCTCTAAAAGTTTGACGTTATCAATTGAGCCGTTCGTCTCTATAGCCTTAAAGACTGAATCTGTTTCGTTGGTATTGATGTTATTGTTAAAGTAATCCGCAAGTATTTTCCCTAGTGGGTAGTAGGTGCCAAGTTTGTTGCCTGTACCAATTAGATGATATGAAGAAGAATAAAGCTGGGGGGGAATCGGGGCTTCGACTTCTAAGCGTTCTATTTTGGTCATTTGCTCATGTGCGGGCAAAAAGTAGAACAGCCCGGCTATTAAGCCGATAGCTACAAAGATTGGCAACATGAAATAAACTATGTTGGTTCTTTGTAACTTTTCCATATTTTTTCTCCTAGATCATGTTTATCTCACTATTATACGATAATTATCAGGCATTTTAAAATCATATCGCCGTATAAACTGATTAAATTCTTCATCGTCTTCCGGAGTAACTATACCATCAATAACTGCCTCTTCATCACTTTTTTTGTTTGAGCCGGCAGTGTGTGCAGGTAAATTCGGTATTACGGGTTCTTTATTTTTTTTCTTATTAATTGCAGAATCAATATGTTTTTTATTTGTCTTTTTTAACACAGTATCAGCTTTATTAATTAAAGAAGTTGAAGACTCTTCAGTTTTTAACTTTTGCCTTGAAATTTCTTTGCCGGTCGAAAAGCCCGAATCTGATTTATCTTCAAACTTTACTTTTGGATTTTCTTTATCATTTTGCTGAACAAAATTAATGTTATATCGTTTAAGTTTTTTTGATGCTCTTTCTGAAGTATTAACAGAAATTTCAGGAACACTGTTTTGTTGAAGAACACCGGTTTTTCTTGCTGTTCTGTATCTTGACAATGCTTTTGAAAATGCCAAACCGGGAACATATTTTTTTTCTTGTTTTATTTCGGTAACATCTAATGTTGGTTCTTTGGTCTTTTCAACTGTTCTAGCTTCGCCGGCCTTAAAATCTGAATTGTTATTTTGTTCTTTATTATATTTATTTTTAAACCCTTGAAGAATAGAAAGAGCTTCATCTGAAAGTGCATAGACGTCAGTGGCTACAAAAAGTGATAATATAATCAGTATGACTGATGAAAATTTCATGCGTGTCTCCCAATAAAGTGCAATAGCATGTATTGTACACGTTATGATTAAAATGAGCAATATTTTTAAATTGTCTGCCGCACTAAAATATTGGCATGCCGCATTTTGTGCAGAACTTTTCTTGAGCTTCATTTTCTGTTCCGCATTTTTGGCATTTAATTGGTTTTATCTTATCAATTTTTATGTTTTGAACCATATCTTCTTTGCTTAATCCGGGGGGAATATATACTTCTTTGGGCTCTTTTACTTCTGCTTTTGGGTGTACAAAAGATTTTGGTGCGTGTATTTCACTTAAAGAGAGCATTTCGCCAAAATCAATTTCGGGGTTTACTCCGATAACCTGAAAAATCTCAATAGGCATTGATTTGCCCTTTACCATTATTGACTCTCTTTCTTCAATGATAAAGTAGTCTTTTACCCTTTCATAGGTCGATCTGGTAATGAATAACTCCATGCCCTTAGCATTAGCCATAACCCTTGCGGCTAAGTTTACGTTATCCCCAATAACAGTGTATGAAAGCTGCTTTTCACTTCCCATATAGCCGGCTGTGACTATACCCGTATTAATACCTATTCCTATTTGAATTATCGGTTTATTTTCTTGTTTCCAAATTTCTTGAAGCTCATACAGAGCTTCAAGCATGCGTATTCCGCATAAAACAGCTCTTATCGGGTCGTCTTCTCGAGAAACCGGCGCTCCGAACAATGCCATTAATTCATCGCCGACATATTTGTCGAGAGTTCCGCTCAGTTCCATTAATATGTCTGTCATTCTGGTGAAATAAACGTTTAATTGTTCGACTATGTCTGTCGGATCCATGCTTTCCGACATTTTCGTGAAACCTCTTATGTCAGAAAAAAATACAGTTACTTCACACTTGTCGCCGCCTAACTTTAAAGCTGTCGGGTCTGACATAATCATTTCTGCTACGCTCGGTGAAACAATTCTGGTTAAGCTTGATTTTAACTCTTCATTTGCTTTAAGCTGATCCTCGCTTAGCTTCTTTGCAGAAACTAAATCATCCATGGTTGCCGAATACAGTTTTGCATTTTTCATGACCAAACCCGCTACTTCGGCGCATGTGGTTAAAAGATTCTGATCATCGCGGGTGTAATCGGGATTTTCCATTTCCTCAACGTTCAATATTGCAAAAAGCTTTTGGTCAAAGTAAATAGGAGCGGCTAATATGGTTTTAATCGTTCCTTGTTCGATCAAACCTTTGGTTTTGGGATCCATCTCACATTCTTTGATACCCAGAGCACCGGCTCCTCCGGTAATATCGTTAATCTTTGTTGATAAAAGATGGGTTATCATACTTTTTTCTTCATATGGAATTTCAATTTTCTTAAATTCTTCCGCATCCATGCCTGTAGCCTGAACAATTCTAAATTTTCCCTCTTTTTCGTCATTTAATAAAAGTTGAACTCTTGGCGCATCCAGACCTTTTGAAACTGTTTTTATAACGTTGTCAAATATTTGGTCTCTGTCTAGGCTTTTTGTCAGACCTTTGATTCTGATCATTGTTGTGGTAAGCTTGGTAGATTTTTTGCTGAATTCTTCTCTGATCTGTCTAATTTCTCGCTCTGCTCTTTCTTCTACTGTTTCAGTCGGATCAATGGGTTTTTTATTGGCATCTGAGGTTTCAGGGGCTTTGTTTAGCGGTTTGTCCAACTTATCTTTTAAAGACACAACAGGAGAGTTTACTTCTTCTTTCTTTTGCCTGTCTTCACGATATTTTGCCGCAGCAAGAGGGTCTACTCTTGTTTTTAACTGTTTGGGATTTCCTGCCTCGCTTCTTATTTTGTCGTATCTTAAAAAGATATAAATAAGGAAAAATGCCGAAACAAAGGCAAGAGCAGCGTAGGTTTCCCACCAATCTTCTATCGGAAACACTTTTGGCTTAAATTTTATTGCGAAAGTTATACCTATTAGAGCGAAAGGCAATAAAAATGAGAATATTGCAAGAGCAAGCTTTTCACCTAAAAATCCAATTATTCCTACCAGAGCAAATATATAATAATAAGAATATATAAAATTTAAGGTTCTTGGCGCCTTATTGGTAAAAACCATGTATGCTGCATAAAGAACAAATATACTCGCAACTAGAATCAAAAGATCAAAAATTCTGTTTTTGATGGTTTTGGGAGCTTCAGACATGATGAGAACATGCTTTATTAATGTATTTCATTGTCGGTTAATTCGGCAATGAGGAGGTCAGTGCTGTATGTGCCGGGGGTCATTTTTGATAAAAGAGCTTCTGCCTCGGAGTGTTTGCCTGATTTGTTAAGCAAATGCCCATACCATCCATAAATCTTGCTGCATCTATCAACAATGCTCGTAGCTTCGGTTGCTAAAGCAAAAGCCCTCTTGTCATCGTTTTCAAATGCATGGAACATTGATATAACAGTTTTGCAATAAGCCGTAGTAAGTGGTCCGCCTTTTATAGTATTGGCTTTTGCAGCCCACTTTTGCATGGCTACCTTTGCGTTCATCTTATAATCTAATTCAGTGGTTTCAAGAAGTGATTCCGCTTTTAATATGGGAAGTTTTGAAAAATTTATTGCCTTACCAAGGTCAATATGAGCTTGAACAAACTCTTTGTAATATCTGCCGCAGCATCCTAAAATTAACAAACAAATAGCTGTTTCATCATTTGTAAAACCTTTTACTCGATTATCCGGAAAAGATTTTATTATCTTAAGGGCGGTTGCGAAGTCTCCTTTTTTGCTTTTCAGAAGGGCTTGATAAAGCAAGCCGGATTCATAATGAGAAGTCTCGGCGAAAGCCTCTAAATATCCATTGATATTCTTATTGGCTGATTCAAAATCTTCAACATAAATCATTGCGAAAATTATGTTTTGCCACAAAATCGGAAAAGCGGCAGACCCGTGATATTGAAGTATTTTCTTGCCTTTAATTATCAATTCGTCGAATTTTTCTTCTATGAGCATATTAAAAGAGTTCGTCTGCAATATTCTGGCCTCGGTTAAGCTCAGGGGAGAAGAATTGTCGCCGGTAGTATTAAGCATTTCCCCGACAGAAGTTAGCCCAAGAATACTTGTTAACTTGAACATTATAAATTTTCCCATGGGTAATGATACAGATGTGAGTAAAGCAAAAAATGCTCCGAAGCTCATCAGAGCGAAACGATATGTAGTATCAATTCTGCCCTGAAAACTACAGATGAAAATCATGAAAAATAAACAGAAAAACCAAATGCCATACAGTTCATGGGCCTGAGGCCTTTGTTTTTCGGGTAAGATTCTAAACATGGGAAAAATAGCAAATAGTGCTAAAGATATGAAATGGAGAGATAAAAGCAACTTCGGGGCTATCCAAACATTATTGTTTGGCGAAAAAGTCGATTTTATTGCTTCCATAAACATGTGATTGAAGAAAAAATGCTGGGTGATTAGCATTATAGAAGACGCAACAATTGCAAAAGCTAAAATTTGCCAAAGCTTTCCGTTTGTAGATAGCCTCAAGATGAGATAACCCAAACAACAGAAAAGCATAAACGAATACACAAAATAAAAGGCTCCGTTTAATGCCAAGGGCATAAAGGTTATAAAATAAATGGGCTGAACCTGTAAAAAATAAGAAGTGAAAGCAGCTTCCGTTGATGCTTTGTTCTTGTTCTTCATTACGTATTTGGCTAAAGTCCCGGCACTTTTGTAAGCTCTTGAAAGGTTGCCCGTGTTTAAGTCCAGAAGAAAAGATATCAAAAGAGCTTTTGAAGACATGTCACCGGAAAATGATTTATGATGCTGAAGTAATTCTTCTGATTTGCTTTTAAAGCCCAAAAGATGATTAAGCGCCGAATAAAGAATTTTTAACTCAATATTCTCGGGGTTAAATTTGAGCGAATTTTTTGTTGCTGAAGCCGCTTCTTCGGCTGAACCCTTTGAAATAGCTATTTGGGAGTAAACAAAATAGACTTCTGCTTTTTGAAAATCAGACAATAAATCAAGGTTAATTTCGTCCAAACGCCTTGAAGCCTGTGTGTACATGCCTATTTTAGTAAAGAGCGAAGCTAATTTCATTTTGGGTAAAACATTGTTGGGTACAAGCGAAGCGGCTTCTTCATAAAGAGAAAAAGCTTCGTCTAGGTTTCCGGCTAATTCTGCTTTATAAGCGTTGTCAAGATATAATTGAGCTCTTTTTTGGACAATGGGGGAGCAATCAGCCGCTCCTATGCTGCAAAATAAACCCAACAAAGTAATAATGGCATAATAGCTCAATATTCTTTTTCTTACCAAAACAATTCTCCCGTTTGTTACAAATAAGGCAAAATACCGAAATTAAAGATTAATCTTGTAATCTGCTGATCTTTATGTCGACTAAGTCTCCTATTTCAATAGATTCTTCAAAATCGTCTTCATGTATGTTCAAAATATCACCATTTTCTAATAAACATTTAAAATATTCGCCGTTTTTTGAATCTATAACCGCTTTCATGAGGGCCTCCTGGTAGTTAAATAACTAAACATTTTTATAAACCGACCTGAGATAAAAAACTTTCTACAAAACTTCTTACTTCTCGTCCCGTTGTTGACTTACTGTTCGCTTCAAGAAAGGCGACACGATTTCCGCGTAGATCGCCTTCCTTGGTTTTATATACTTCGATTCTGAACACAAGATCATTTGAGTAGTTTTTATGGGGAAAGGTTTTAACAAGCAAACGAGATCCGTCTTGCATTAAGAGAGTCATCATCTCTTGAAGCGAGCCCTTTTGCATGAAAACTTCTATCCCCAGATCTGTTTTCTCTCTGAAAAGATAGGCTTGAGTTGTGTTGAAAATCAATTCACCAACTTCGTTTAAAGTCAGATTATTTCCTTTGTCCATTCTTGTCCTTCCAGAAATTGATTAAGAGCTATGCCGGTCAGATTTTCTCCGTTTCGCATTCTGACCGTTATAGTGCCATTTTCAACTTCTTGGTCACCTAATATTATCATAAAAGGAATTTTTTGAAGCTGCGCTTGACGTATTCTGTAACCAATTTTGTCGTTTCTGTTATCCATGTTACAACGTACAGATTTTGAACGCAAGGAATCGTAAATCTTTTGTGCATATTCAGCGTGTTTTTCTGTGATAGGCATAACAACTGCCTGAACCGGAGCCAACCAAAGGGGCATTGCGCCACCGTAGTGTTCGATCAATACGCCAAAAAATCTTTCTAAAGAGCCTAATAAGGCTCGGTGAATCATATAAGGGCGATGCTTGTTCCCATCAGCACCAACATAAGTCATTTCAAACAATTCGGGCAGGTTCCAGTCAAATTGAACTGTAGTCATCTGCCATTCACGGCCGATAGCATCTCTGACTTTTAAATCAATCTTCGGACCATAAAAAGCTCCGCCGCCTTCGTCTACTTCCCAGTCGATACCCTCGGCAATAATTGCTTGACGCATAGATTCAGTCGCTTTTTCCCAACGCTCATCTTCGTGACCGACAGCTTTTTCCGGCCTTGTGGCAAGATAAGCTTTAATAGTCGAAAAACCGAATGCTTTCCAAAGCTTTAAGCTGAATCTTAATACTTCTCTGACTTCATCTGCCATTTGTTCGGGAGTGCAGAATATGTGAGCGTCATCTTGAGTGAAGCCTCTTACGCGCATACAACCATGTAATACGCCGCTTTTTTCATATCTGTAAACAGTTCCAAGCTCGGCCCATCTTAATGGAAGATCACGATATGAGCGCATCTGAGACTTATAAACCATGATATGGAAGGGGCAGTTCATTGGCTTAATATAATAGTTGTTGCCATCTATTTCCATGGGATTATACATGGCATCTTTGTAGCATTTTAAGTGACCGCTGGTTTCCCATAACCAACTTTGACCTATATGAGGAGTATAAAGAAGTTCATAGCCATTCTTATAATGTTGCGATTTCCAAAATGTTTCGATTGCGTGTCTGATCCTGGCTCCATTAGGGTGCCAGAATACAAGGCCGGGACCGACTTCTTCTTGAGTTGAAAAAAGATCGAGGTCTTTGCCGAGTCTGCGGTGATCGCGTTTTTTGGCTTCTTCAAGTCTGTCGAGATAAGCTTTCAAATCATCTTTTGACGCAAATGCTGTTCCGTAGATTCGCTGAAGCATAGGGCGCTTTTCGTCTCCGCGCCAATAAGCCCCCGCTACACTTAATAGCTTGAAATGCTTTACTGCGCCGGTATCAGGCACGTGAGGTCCGCGGCATAAGTCAGTAAACAAGCCGTGGCTGAAAGTCGTAATAACCCGGTCTTCCAACTCTTCAATCAGTTCCAGTTTGAACGGTTGGTTCGTTTCTTTGAAAAAAGCAATGGCATCGCTTTTGCTGAGCTCTTTTCTTACGAAAGGCAACTTGCCCTTAATGGTCTTTTCCATTTCTTGTTCAATTGATTCGAGATCTTGAGATGTAAGTGCTCGCGGTAACAAAAAATCATAGTAGAAACCATCTTCGATTGCGGGGCCAATGCCGAATTGAGCTTCGGGGAACATTTTTAATACAGCCTCGGCCATTATATGTGCCATAGAATGTCGACACACTTCATTAGCTTCCGCTGATTTTGAAGTTATAATTTCAAGGGCGCCTGACGCTGTTAACGGTGTTCTTAAATCTAAGAGTTGACCGTCAATTTTTCCTGCGAGAGTCGCTTTTGCGAGCCCGGAACCAATTTTTCCGGCCGCATCTAAAATTGTTGAGCCTGATTCAATTTCTATGATGTTTCCATCAGGTAATTTTAGCTGAATCATGTTGGACATATTATCTCCTGTGCGTTTCTGTAAACGACTTATTTCAATATAATCTTTTTAAAGTTTCTTTTCCCGGCTTGAACAATGAGTTCATCGCCTGAATTATAGGTTTTTTGCCCGTTTGTTTCTTTGATCTGATTTACCTTGATTCCGCCTTGTTGAAGCAATCGTCTTGCTTCACCGCCGCTTGGAACAAGTTCGGTAACAGTCAAAAGTTTCTGTAAGGTTACTCCTTCCGCAGGTGCGGAAAGTTCTACCTCCTCAATGTTTTCAGGCAACCCATCACCTGTTTTGCCAAAGATTTTTTCAAACTCAGCTTCTGCATTATTTGCGGCTTCACTCCCATGATATTGGGCCGTTATTTGCCTTGCAAGCCTCATTTTGACTTCTTTTGGTCTATTCGGGATTTCTTCTTTTATAGCCTTAAGTTCAGAAACAGATAAATCTGTTAAAAGCTCGTAATACTTTATCATTAGCTCATCAGGTATAGATAAAATTTTCCCGTACATCTGACTCGGTTCGTCATTTATTCCAACATAGTTGCCGAGACTTTTTGACATTTTTTCCTTGCCGTCGAGTCCTTCTAAAATCGGCATGGTGATTGTAACTTGCGGAGCTTGTCCATATGCACGTTGAAGCTCTCGACCAACTAGCAGGTTGAAAGTTTGGTCTTGCCCACCAAGCTCTACATCCGCATGAAGAGCTACTGAATCATAGCCTTGCATTAGCGGATACATAAATTCAACAACACTTATGGGAGTTTGACTTTTGAAGCGCTTTTCAAAGTCGTCTCGTTCAAGCATTCGTGCAACGGTGTATTGTGCGGATAACTTTAAAACATCTGCAAAAGTCATCTTTTCAAGCCATTCGGAGTTAAAAACAATTTTTGCTTTATCTAAATCTAAAATTTTACCGACTTGAGCTTTATAGGTTTCGGCATTTAGTCTGATTTCTTCTTCGGAAAGTGCCGGTCGGGTTTTTTTCTTCCCGGTCGGGTCGCCTATTCTGCCGGTGAAATCGCCGATCAAAAAAACAACCTGATGCCCCAAAGATTGAAATTGGCGCATCTTTTGCAATACAACCGTATGTCCAAGGTGTATGTCAGGAGCAGAGGGGTCTGCTCCCAGTTTTATGGTAAGAGGAGTGTTAGTTTCATATGATTTTTCCAGCTTTTTAAGTAATTCATCATGGGAAACAACGTCTGCTGCACCGGTTGATACTATTTCAAGCTGTTCTTTCGGGGTGGCGCTAAATTTCACTTTCAGAGACTCCTGAGTTCTTTTTGATATTCTTGTAATTTTGCTAATTGTTCTTTGTAGCCTTCTACATCTGTACGTATCTTTTCGACAACTTCAGAAGGCGCACGGCTTACAAATGATTCGTTTTCAAGTTTGCCTGATATTTTCGCCATGTTCTTTTCAGTGTTGTCAATTTCTTTTTCTATGCGTAATAACTCTGTTTGAATATCGATTATACCGGCCAAATCAAGACAAATTTCAGTTGAGTCCATTAAGCCGATTAAATGACCTGAAGGCTTTGTATTTACAGTTTCAAGGTTTTCAACACCGGCCAAAGCTTTGATCAGGTTTTCGTGAATTGCAAAAACATTGCTCAAAGACTGATGCTGAACCACTTTTATGCGTAATTTTTTTGCCGGAGAAATATTTGCCGAAACACGCATGTTTCTTATTACGCGTACGGCTGACATAAGGTCGCTGATTTCTTCCTCAAGAGGAACATTAACAAACTTAGCATTGTGTTCGGGGAACGGCTGTTCCATCAAAAAACCTTCGCTGCCGGGGAGTTTTTGCCATATTTCTTCGGTTACAAAAGGCATGAATGGGTGCAACAAACGAAGGGCTGTGTCTAAACAAGTTGTCAAGACCTGTTGAACTTCGCTTTTCCTTTCGAGATCAGAGCCGAATAAAACAGATTTGCTCATTTCGATGTACCAATCGCAAAAGTCATTCCAAATAAATTCATATACGTTTTTCAGAGCATCGTTAAATTTGAAACTTCCCGCTGAAAGATTTGTTTTTACCTGATCAACCGCATAGCTCATTCGCGACAATATCCAGCGATCAACTGAATTAAGCTTTTCAAGCTGCGGAAGAGGTGTTTTTATTGAAGCGTCACTATCGGTAAGGTTCATCAAAACAAATCTTGAAGCATTCCAAAGCTTATTCGCAAAATTTCTGCCAATTTCAACTTTGTTTTCCGAAAATCTTATGTCTTGTCCCACGGGGGCAAGAGAAACAACGGTGTATCTTAAAGCGTCGGCACCGTATTTTTCTATTATGTCTAACGGGTCAGGGCTGTTGCCAAGAGATTTGCTCATCTTGCGGCCCTTCATGTCTCTTACTATACTCGTAAAGTAAACGTCACTAAAAGGACATTCACCTACAAAATGATAACCGGCCATAACCATTCGGGCTACCCAAAAGAAAATTATATCAGGACCTGTTACTAAGGTGTCGGTGGGATAAAATTTCTTGAGAGTTTGAGTGTTTTCCGGCCAACCCATAATAGAAAAAGGCCAAAGCCATGAAGAGAACCAAGTGTCGAGTACATCGGAATCTTGAATTATGTTATGAGATGAACACTTTGGGCACCGGCTTGGTGCTTTTTCTGAGACAACTATTTCTTTGCAATCTTGGCATGTGTATGCGGGTATGCGATGACCCCACCACAACTGACGGCTGATGCACCAATCTCTTATGTTTTCCATCCAGTGAAGGTATACATTGCCCCATCTGTTCGGAGTGAAACGCAAAGTTCCGTCTTTATAAGCTTTTATAGCTTTTTCTGCTAATGGTTTCATTTTTACAAACCACTGATCAGATAAATAAGGCTCTATGACTGTTTTACATCTTTCGCAGTGACCCACTGCCAAGCTGTGCGGTTCAATTTTTTCTAACAGATTTTCTTCTTCGAGTCTTTTTACTATGGCTTCTCTGGCTTCAAAACGATCCATGCCCGCAAATTCAAAAGCATTTTCGTTCATCACGCCGGTTTCGTCCATTATTATTAATTGTTCAAGATTGTGACGACGACCAAGTTCAAAATCGTTAGGGTCATGCGCCGGAGTAATTTTAACCGCGCCGGTACCAAATGATTTATCAACATAATCATCCGCCAATATGGGGATTTCTCTGCCGGTAAAGGGTAATATAAGTTTTTGACCGATAAGGTCTTTGTAACGTTCATCAGTGGGATTGACAGCTACAGCAGTGTCTCCGAGCATGGTTTCGGGACGTGTGGTTGCAATTACAATATAACCTTTTTTGTCTTTTAACGGGTAACGCATATACCAAAGACTGCCATTAGTGTCTTCCGGTATTTTTTCTTCGTCTGAAAGAGCTGTACGACATCTGGGACACCAGTTTATAATATATTTGCCTTTGTAAATGAGCCCATCTTGATAAAGCTTGATAAATGATTTTTGAACAGCATCGCTCAGACCTTCGTCCATCGTAAAGCGTTCGCGGGTCCAGTCACATGAGCAACCCAGTTTACGAAGTTGTTTCAGAATAATCCCGCCGTATTTTTCTTTCCATTCCCAAACTTTTTCCACAAACTTTTCGCGGCCTAAATCATGTCTGGATATTTTTTCTTTTGCCAAAGCCTTTTCAACAACATTTTGAGTCGCAATGCCGGCATGGTCGGTGCCCGGAATCCAAACGGCTTCTAAT
>Ga0172377_10005686_pt1 | contig 12826 bp, 5 predicted proteins | sample Pumphouse3metaG_FD_119749 | JGI IMG/M metagenome (GOLD analysis project Ga0172377, IMG submission 119749) | Leachate microbial communities from a municipal landfill in Southern Ontario, Canada - Pumphouse #3 metaG | ecosystem: Engineered > Solid waste > Landfill > Unclassified | place: Canada... | reverse complement strand
TTTCACATATAATTAAACTATATTTGTCTGAGCAAATCAGTGTGCAAATCAAACATGTTTTGCACAGGGAATATCGTGAAAATCGATAACAGTCATAGCTGCTGTAATTCTTATTTATTCTATAACTTTAAGCCACTGTGTATCATACATGGGAAGGTGTTATAGCAAGAGAAAAGTCAGAAGACCGACTGATTTGCAGTTTATAAATTATATAACCCCATTAATCCTCATCATGTATGAACTACGCAGAGATTTGCATCATTAAGCGAGATGGTAAACAGGAAGACTTCTCGATAGGAAAAATAAAAAATGCTATTACCAAAGCATTCAATGCTTCTGGTATAACCAATGAAGATTCGTTAATTGCTGATATCACTATGAATGTTATTAAGCAATTTGATAAGGCGATTCTAGGTGTTGAAGAAATTCAAGATTTAGTTGAACAAGAACTTATGAAAGTTCAACCTAAAGTGGCAAAAAAATACATTATCTATCGTGAATGGAGAAATACCGAACGCGATAAAAAAACCAAAATAAAACAGATAATGGATGGCATTGTAGCCATTGAGAAAAACGATGTAAATCTTAGCAATGCAAACATGAGTAGTCATACTCCTGCTGGACAAATGATGACTTTTGCTTCAGAGGTTACAAAAGACTATACTTATAAATATTTACTAACCAAATCTTTCGCCGAAGCACATCAACTAGGTGATATTCATATTCATGATTTAGACTACTACCCTACCAAAACAACAACTTGTATTCAGTATGACTTAGATGATCTATATGAACGGGGTTTTAGGACAAAAAATGGTAGTATCAGAACACCTCAAAGCATCCAAAGTTATGCCACTTTAGCCACTATAGTTTTTCAAACCAATCAAAACGAACAACATGGGGGACAATCAATCCCTGCATTTGACTTTTTTATGGCTAAGGGAGTTAAGAAAACATTTATAAAAGAGTTGATTGAGCTTTTATTTTTTTATGCCTCGGTTCAATTGGAAAACCCAATAGAAAAAAAAGAAATCAAAGCACTTGTTCAACGGACAGTTCACTCCATTATTCCTCAACCCAATGAGATTAAAGCTCTAAAACACGCATTGGATGAATACAACATTGAACTAAAAGAAGAAAAGGTAAGACGTATTGTAGATAACGCCTATGATTTAACTAGAAAAGCTACACACCAAGCCATGGAGGGATTTATCCATAATCTAAACACTATGCACTCTAGAGGTGGTAACCAAGTCGTGTTTAGTTCTATTAATTATGGTACTGACACTTCACCCGAAGGTAGAATGGTCATACAAGAGTTAATGAAAGCCACTATTGAAGGACTTGGTAAAAAAGGAGAAGTTCCTGTTTTTCCGATTCAAATATTCAAGATAAAAGATGAGATAAACTTTACTGATGAAGATTACAATAGAGCTATGCAAGACTTTGATGCAGCTATCAATGGTAAGATTTCATTTATAGCACCCAACTTTGACCTCTTCTTACAAGCTTGTCAAACAACATCAAAAGCTTTATTTCCCAACTTTATGTTCCTCGATGCTCCTTTCAACAAAAATGAAAAGTGGAAGAAAGAAGACCCTAAACGCTATCTATATGAACTAGCAACCATGGGGTGCAGAACAAGAGTTTTTGAAAACTTGCACGGAGAAAAAACTTCTATAGGTCGTGGAAACCTTTCATTCACCACCATGAACATGCCTCGATTAGCCATAGAAGCGAGAATCAAAGCAGAAAACTTAATGGCTGATGCAAATCATAAAGAAGCAATCACTCAAAAGTCAAAAGAGCTATTTATAGAGTCAGTTAGAAAATCGGCCGAATTAATAGGTGAACAACTATATAGTCGTTATAAATACCAACGTTCTGCTCTAGCCTGTCAATTTCCATTCATGATGGGTAATAACGTTTGGCAAGGAGGTGGAAAATTACAAAAAGATGAAGAAGTAGGAGATGTATTAAAAAGTGGAACATTAGGAATAGGTTTTATAGGAGGGCATAATGCTATGGTTGCTTTATATGGAGAAGGACATGGACATAATGATACTGCTTGGAATACATTATATGAAGCTGTGATAGAAATGAATAAAGTAGTTAGCGAACTTAAGGAGAAATACAAACTAAACTTCTCCGTATTAGCAACTCCTGCAGAAGGATTATCGGGTCGGTTCACACAAATGGATAGAAGAAAATACGGTATTATTCCTGGTGTAACAGATAAAGAATACTATGTAAACTCTTTTCATGTAGATGTAAAAGAGCCTATATCTATTGTTGAAAAAATAAAAAAAGAAGCTCCTTTTCACTCTATTACACTGGGTGGACACATTACATATGTTGAACTAGACGGAGAAGCTCAAAAAAATGTTCGAGTGATTCCTAAAATAGTAAAGGTTATGCGTGATGAGAATATTGGCTATGGCTCTATAAATCACCCTGTAGATACATGCCAAGAGTGTGGATTTAGAGGAGTTATTTATGATAAATGCCCCGTTTGTAACAGCGAGCACATCATGCGAATGCGTAGAATAACTGGATACTTAACTGGTGATTTAAGTTCATGGAATTCAGCTAAAAGAGCTGAAGAGAGAGACAGGGTAAAACACAATTAAATGCATCTTCTTCAAACCTATCCTGAAACTATAGCAGATGGTGAAGGTATTCGATATGCAATTTACTTATCGGGCTGCATTCACCACTGCAAAAACTGTCATAATCCTAATAGTTGGAACCCTAAAGCAGGGGTCCCCTTAACTGACGATATTATTTCTAATATAATAAAGGATATTAATAACAATCCGCTCTTAGATGGTATCACCTTTTCAGGAGGTGACCCTTTTTATCATCCTGCTGACTTTTTTAAATTAATAAAAAGATTCAAAGAAGAAACAGGACTTTCTATATGGTGCTATACAGGATATACTTTTGAAGAACTTAAAGAAAATCCTTCTATGAAGATTATTCTTCCTTATATTGATGTTTTAGTTGATGGTAAATATATTGACTCTTTACATTCACCGTTTATATCATTCAGAGGAAGCACAAATCAACGAATACTAAAACTCAAAAAAGGAGAGGTACTTAAAGAAATAACAGATTAAAAGAATACAGATTTATTCTATTCTTTTTAACTTATGTAACCAAAACAAAAAGCCGATAGAAAATCTTCTATCGGCTTTTACACTCTTTACATACAAAACTCAAAAGAATCTTACTTATCTAATGAATTACAGATTCTCTGATTAATATTTTTCACTCTTGCTTCCTCAATCTTGATCTCCTTGCGATCATAAGTTATTAGTCCATTTACCTCTCCTTCAACATCGGTTGTTTGAGTATAAACAGCAGCAGAGAATCCCGCAGGAATTAAATCTAATAATTGCTCTCCATACTTAACATACTCATCAGTTACCTCTTTTGGATTCTTAAACTGAACATATCCCCAATTTTTATCTGTTTGCCATAAGTGTCCTTGTAGTGGTAAACCAATACCTCCATACTCACCAAGTACGGTTGCTCTTTGTCCATCTACTAAATACATTCTTGGATTAGGATAATTATGCAAGTCTAAAATGTCACCTGTTTGATAATGATTACCCCCACTTGCTGGATTTACTAAACGAGAAGGATCATAGCTTTTAGTCCACTCAGCGATTTCTTCAGTTTTAAACTGTCCCCAGGCCTCATTAAAAGGAACCCAAGTAACAACAGAAGGATTAGAAATCAATAAGTCCATAATTTCTTTCCACTCGTAACGGAAGTTGGCTTCAGACTCTGCCGATGGAATTCTTTCTTTTCCATTGAAGTAATTGTGCATTTGCCATTGAGGCGATTCATCACCATTTGGCATATCTTGCCATACTAAAACACCTAAACGGTCACAGTGAGTATACCAGCGTGCAGGCTCAACCTTTACGTGTTTACGAATCATATTAAATCCAAAGTCTTTTGTCTTTTGAATATCATAAACAAGAGCCTCATCTGTTGGAGCAGTATACAGTCCGTCAGGCCACCAACCTTGATCTAATGGACCAAAATGGAAGCAATCTTTATTGTTTAATTGCAAGCGCATAATACCTTTATCGTCACGTCTTACAGATACTTTACGCATTGCTGTGTAACTCTTTACCTCATCAACTTTTTTATTGTTACCATAAAGTGATACTTCCACATCATATAAGAAAGGAGACTCTGGAGACCATAACTTGGCATTTTGTATTGGTAATTCTATAGGCTCACCTACAACAGATTTTGTAGTAGAAACTACTTTAGCCCCCTCTTTAACTGTTACTTCAATAAAATCTCCAACAGAAGTTCCTTCAGTTGAAATATCGAACACTACATTAGATCTATCTATATTAGGAATAGCTTTAATATGAGTAATGTGTTTTTGACTTACTGGCTCTAACCATACCGTTTGCCAAATACCTGTAACTGGCGTATACCAAATACCATTAGGATCGTTTACTTGTTTTCCTCTAGGCTGATATCCCCTATCAGTCGGGTCCCATACCTTAACTACCAATTTTTGTTTTCCACTTTTTAGATAAGGTGAAATATCAAAATGAAAGGGAGTATATCCTCCTTTATGAGAACCTATTTTTATATCATTTAAATAAACGTCAGCCTTCCAGTCTACTGCTCCAAAATGTAATAACACTTGTTTATTTCTCCAGTTTGAAGGAACAGTAAACGTACGTTTATACCATAACTCTTTATCATCGCCCACTCTTTTTTGAACACCAGAAAGACTAGATTCAACAGCAAAAGGAACTAAAATATCCCCCTCAAATTGAGTGGGCTCCATTTGTCCAACGGGCTGAATTGCATACTCCCATAGTCCATTCAAGTTTTTCCAATCAGAACGCTCCATAATAGGACGTGGATATTCTGGCAATACATTTTCGGGGTCAATCTGATCAGCCCATTTTGTTTTAATTTTATCGCCCATCGGCTTCCATTGGGCATATGTACCCAAAGCTACACTAATTAACACTAAAAATAATACTGTTTTTTTCATAGCGAATTTAATTTGTTATTAATTAATATTGTATTTAAACTTTTCTTCTAACATTTTTATAAAAATACCACCTACTACAGAGCGAGCACGAAACCCTTTATGAGTTGGACTGTTTGTGTAAATCCAATCAGACATAGGAACTCGATCTACCGTTTCATTCATAAATCGATATAATGGAGTGATGAATTTCTCAAAGTCCTTTTTCTCATCAGCCAATGTTGCACTCCAAACAGTCCAATCAACTTTTGTATAATCATACCTATGATCTAGAGGCAATCCATATTCATTAAATTGGGTTAAGTAAAAAGCAACTTCTTTTTCTGCCACAGTAGAAGGAAATACATTCCAACCCATTATTTTATCCCAAACTAAATTGTATTTCTGGCTCCAACTTTCAGGTCTATTATAAGCTAAACGGTAATAATCTCCATCATCAGCCAATTTTATCCATTGTTCTGCCATATTTTTCGCCTTCTCCCAATATAAAGAGGACAAATTCTCATCTCCAATTTTTTCAGCCATGTAAGCATATCCTGCAATTCCCATTATTGCTTTTATTGAAAGATTTGCATTTAATGCAATAGGACTGGTAAATTCATCAGTAGAATATTGTAATTCGGGATTTAACCCATGCTCTTCTAAAAAATTCACCCATTGAGTTAATAAACTCCAGTGTAGTTTAGCATAAGTTGCATCATTCTCTGCACTGGTTATAGCAGCAGTAAGTATTAACATGTTTCCTGCCTCCTCAATAGGCATATCATCTTCATAATGCTGTCCACTAACCCAAGGATAAACTCCTAAATCATGTGGAGGAAATGGTTTGTTCCACTCACTGGAACCACTTAACTCAAATATAGGATTAAGTATTCCTTTCACTAATTCAGGGTTATAATAGAGGAAAAGAGGAGCTGATGGAAAAGAAACATCTAGTGTGCCTATGCATCCATTACTAAAATTCTCTTTAGATAAAAACAACAAATCTCCTTGTGGTGACTCAACTAATTTATGAGCACTAACCGCTTGACGATAAGCGAGTGCACAAAGATTGGCATATTCATATCCACCACAAGTCATAGCTTCTCTCATCAATTGAGTATCAAACTCATTACATTTCTCTTTAATTGACTCATACTCTTTATCAGCTAAATGTAATTGCTCTATAAAGTTCTCAGCTCCTAACCTATTCCAATAAGGACGTAAACTCTCATTAAAGTATTTTATAGAATAAAGATCATTATATCCTAGTAAAAACACTCCTTTTGTATTTTGTTTAGTAGAGAACTCCTTAATAAACGATAGATGGTTATGACTTCCCGAATTACTAACAATTTGCTTTTTAGCTCCTTTTTTAAAAAGGCTTCTCATTCTATTCGGTTCTCCTATTTGACAGAAAGATTCATCCAAATGACTAGCTAAGTAAAAATACCCCCAATCAATACGAAGATCGTCACCAGATTTTCCCAATATATCTTGTTCATGAGTTCCTGTTTTAAGAAATAACAAATCACCATCCACAATAAATTCTGATGAAGTAGATTGATTTTCTTGATTTCTTGCCCAATTAGGGGAAGCTTCTAGGTAAAGTTCAACCTCATGATTTTTTCCATCATTCGATTTTACATTATAAGTAATATAATTAATTGGCCTACTCAATAAAGAAAGATCATCTAATAATAAAGGTGCCGTAAATGTAATATCTAAGTCAACTCCGCCACAAACAAAAGAATAATAAGTCTGCGTAGCTTGGACATCGACTTTTACCTGCTGTGCTGATTTTTCAAAAAATCGAAAATCCTCACTGCTTCCTATTTTCAAGCCAAAATCTAAAAGTCCATTCGCAACTCTATTTCTACAAAATGCAGCTATAACATTTTCCCCTTTTTTCAAAATAGAGGTAATGTCAGATGGCAACTTATATTGTACGTTTTTACTACAACTATTTCCTGTATTTAAAACCTCAACCCCATTGATGTAGAATACAACATCATCGTCATGAGAAAACTCTAAATAAACTAATTCGCCCTCTAAATCTTGCTCTAACTCAATAGTTCTACGAACCCAAATACACTCAGTATCCCAATTTGTTTTTACCGACGGCTCCATATCTTTTGTCCCAAAAGCTCCAGCACCCACAGCCCAATCTGAGTCATCAAATTCCCTACTCATCCACATCTCTTCAGGCTCTTGAAAAGTGTACCTTCCATACCAATCTCCATACTCAGAACTCGGTATTAATATTTTAAGAGTTCTCTCCTCTTCACCCATAAAGCGATACAGCTCATCATCTACCTTTAATACTCCTAACAGTGAAAACCTTTTACCTGTCCAATGACGAACATCATCATCATATAAGTTATCGGAAAATGACCAAGCACTAGTATAAGGATCAATAGTTATCAAAGGGTAGGCAGGAGCTCTTAACTGATTTGATATAAGCTCCTCATTTTCTGTTGAACAACCCAACAGTAAAACCAAAAATGATATTAAATATAAGTAGGCTTTTTCCATGTTAAAGCATAAATTTCCAATAAAGCAAATATCTACAATATCCACTTATCTGAGGGCTATATACTACTCAATAAACAACAATAAACATTCAATCCTAAACAATTGGAGGTCACGATCTATATTATTCTTATTTATTACCTTTATTGTACTCTACAATACTTATTTTTGAGTTTTAATACTTAAACTAGGTACTATTTCAATAAAAATCACTATTCAAAGATATGATAAAAACACAACAATTGCATTATATATTCTTTGTTTTCATTCTACTTATTACTAGTTGCCAACACACAACAAAAAACAACTTTAATAAAGATTCATCAGACTATTTTACAAACCCAATATTAGATTTAGATGCAGAACCTTGGGTCTATTTTTATGATGGGTATTACTATTATACAGCAGGTGCAAATGACAAAATAATACTACGAAGAACAAAAGATATAACAGACTTAAAAAAGACAGAAGCAATAACTGTTTGGCGTCCTAATAAAGAAGAGTATGGATATCATCTATGGGGACCTCAAGTCTGCCGTATAGCTAATAAATGGTATATTTACTTTGCTGCTGATGACGGAAACACCGATAACCATCAAATTTATGTAATAGAAAATGAGGAAGAGAATCCTTTAGATGGTACATTTACGATGAAAGGAAGGATTATTACGGATGAAGAAGAAAACTGGGCTATATACCCCCATGTTTTTGAACATCAGAACGAACTATATATGACTTGGTCGGGTTGGCAAACAAGAAGGATTGAAATTGAAACACAATGTATTTATATAGCAAAAATGGAAAATCCTTGGACCTTATCTACAAATAGAGTTCTAATTTCAAAACCAGAATATGAATGGGAAAGACAATGGATTAATCCTGATGGCTCTAGAACAGCCTATCCGATTTTTGTTAATGAAGCACCCCATTCTTTTTATACTAAAAACAAAGATAAACTATTAATCTATTATGCTGCTAGTGGAAGTTGGACACCTTATTTCTGTTCTGGATTGCTTTCTGCTGATTCTAATTCAAATCTTTTAGATCCTAAATCATGGAGCAAATCTAAGGAGCCAGTATTTAATCTCTCAGAAAAGAACGGAGTTTGCTCCGTAGGTTCTCCTGTTTTTTTCCCATCACCTGATGGTACTGAGTTTTTCTACTTGTATAGAGCCAGAAATTATAACGGAATAAATAGCACCAGTGAGTCTTCACCTAGAATTGAACGGGTAGAATGGGATGTCCAGGGTTTTCCTATACTTAATCCCCCTATTGCAATAGGACTCCAAATAAAAAAACCCTCAGGCATTAATTAATAATCGTCTTTCAATAGAGAGAAACTATGATACATAAAGCTAGATTATACATAATTCTTATATTAGTTACCTTAATCCATCTATCAGCTTACGGACAATTCAACTTTCGAAAATACCAAGTCGATGATGGTCTAAGTCATAGCACTGTTTGGTGTTCTTTTCAAGATCACGATGGTTTTTTATGGTTTGGCACCAATAGAGGATTAAACCGATTTGATGCACAACGATTTGAATATTATAAAAACAGAACAAAAGATAGCTTAACTATTGGAAACAACATCATAAAAACGATATTTGAACTTAATGATTCTATATTGTTATGTGGTACTAATAAAGGAGTCTATAAGTTTAATAAAATCAACAATGATTTTCATCTAATTAATAAGAAAACTAAATATGGAGTAACTATAAGCAGTGAAGTTAAAAAAATAATAAAAACTCAAAAAGGTACTTTTTGGATAGCTACTTTAGGGCAAGGTTTATTCATATATGACCCAACAAAAGATAGTTTAACTCAGAACAGTATACATACTATTTTCATATGGGATTTATTTGAAGATTACAACACAGGTGATATATACCTCTCGTCTCAACACAATGGCTTAGTTTGTTTTAACTCAGAAGGAGAGTTTAAGACCAATTACTTCCCAGAAGATTTATACCAACATAATCTTCCAATACAAATCAACTTCATAAAAAGAATTCATCAAAATATAATTTTTAATCTTGGTCCTGGTATTATTGGTACTCTCAACATTGAAACTAAATCGTTGAGTTATAACAAAGTTGACAAACTCTTTGGATCAATGAAATGTGCTGAAATATTCTCTGATAATGAGTTAATTATTGGTACTGATAATGGGTTCTTTATTTATGATTTACAGAGTAACTCACCAAAAAAGATGAATAATTCAATTGATGAGGATTTCTTAAATGGGCAAATAGTCAATGATATTAAAAAAGACAATGAAGATGGATTTTGGATTGCTACTTATTTAGGTGGGATTTACTATTTAGGTAAACAATCAAAAGTATTTAATACCTACATACCATATAATATAGGCCTAGCTTCAGAAAAAGTAATTAATGCATTTTCTGAAGATGATAAACACAACCTATGGATTGGGACTCAAGCAGGGCTCTTTTTTTTAGATACACAAACCAATGCTCTTTCTGCAATAAAAGACTATCGAAGTCTTTCTTTAGATATAAAAACACTCTTGTTTGACAACCCAAACCTTTGGATTGGAACTACGGGGAATGGATTAAAAGTGCTTAATACACTAACAAATGAAATAATAGAATATTATCATGCTCGAGACCAAACCCAAACAATATGCAACAATGACATTCAAGTACTTTATAAAAACAGTAAAGAGGATATATTTATAGGCACATCATGGGGGTTATCTATATTCAATAGTAGTACTAAGCAATTTATGAATCCGAGCTTCATTAGTACTATGGTTTCTGTTAAAGCTATTTGCGAAGATAGCTATCAAAATATTTGGATAGCTACAAACACAGGAATCTACAAAATCAAATTAAACAATTACCTTGAATACACCCATCTTAACGAAGAGAATAGCTTGTCATCCATTAACAACTCTGTTATTTGTATGCAGGAAGACAAAAATGGTACAATGTGGTTTGGGACAGATGGTAATGGTCTTTGTTATTTTGATCACCAACTACAAGATTTTACTCTCTTCGAAACTACAGGTATTAAATTATCAAATAAAGTGATTTATTCTATTGAAGAAGATAGAAATGGCTTTTTCTGGCTTTCAACAAATGTAGGACTAATACAAATAAACCCTACAGATAAAACCTTTGTTAAGGTATTCACTAAAGATGATGGGTTACAAAGCAATCAATTTATTACTAGCTCATCATTAAAAACAAAAAACGACTTATTATACTTTGGTGGAATCAATGGTTTTAACTCTTTTTCTCCTCATTCATTTATAAACAACCAATACATACCTCCTATTTATATTGTAGACATAAAGTTAAATCCGATTAATAAGAAAAACAAAACAGCCCGTAAACTAAAAACTTCATTTCATACTACAAAAAAAACATCTCTGCCTTACTATAACAATAATTTAACCTTTACATATGCAGCTTTAAGCTATGAAAACCCTACCAACAACAAATACCTATATCAACTTCAAGGATTTGATGATGATTGGATTATTGGAAGTGGTGATGCTACCTATTCTAATTTACCCACAGGGAAATATACATTTAAGGTAAAAGGAGCTAACAATGATAATATATGGAATGAAAGCGAAGCTTCAATAACTATCATTATACTACCACCTTGGTGGAAAACATCTTATGCTATATTACTCTATATACTAATAATCATTACTATTATATTTTTCATTTTTAGATTTGCCACAAGTAGGGCAAATAAAAAGCTGAAAAAAGAAGTAGAAGAGATGCAAAGAGTTAAGGAAAAAGAGATGCATCGTGAAAAAGTCAATTTTTTTATCAATTTAGTCCATGAAATAAGAACCCCCCTAAGTTTAATAAGTTTACCTTTAGAAAAGCTACAATCAACCTTAAAAGAAAATGATAATGCGAATCATTTATTATCAACCGTAAACAACAATGTAAAATATCTGTTCGACATAGTCAATCAGTTATTAGACTTCCAAAAGATTGAGGAGGACAAATATAAACTAGAAATGCATAGTGAAAATATTAATCACTTACTAACTAATTTATATGATCAATTCAAATCGTTTGCAGAGACTAAACAGATTCATTTTTCTCTTATTCTACCCGATGAGGATGTCTTTGCAGTAGTTGACAAAAGCTCTATTTATAAAATAATGCACAACCTTTTAGGAAATGCTATGAAGTTCACAAAAGAACAAGTTGAAATAAAGTTTTCATTAAAAGAAAATCAACTCATTATAGACGTATCAGATGATGGAAATGGTGTTCCTCTAGAAAAAAGAGAGCGAATATTTGAAGCTTTTTATCAAGTAGATAACCAATCACAGGTAGGAACAGGTATTGGATTAGCTTTCTCAAAGCTACTAGCAAAAAACCACAAAGGAAATTTATTACTAGAAGATAGCTTATGGGGTGGAGCACTATTTAGACTTATTCTTCCTTATTCCAAAGGAGACAAAAACACTTCTTTTATATCTTCTGTAAATACGATTGAAACTAAGCTATCTGAAGACAAAATTGGAGCTACTATACTCATTGTAGAAGATAATTTGGAACTAATAGAAATAATGAAAGAAACGCTAAGCAGTACCTTTATTGTTCACACAGCTTCTAATGGAGTAGAGGCTCTTAAAGTTCTAAAAGACCAAGAAGATATAGACCTTGTAGTAAGTGACGTAATGATGCCTGCAATGGATGGTTTTGAGTTAACAAAAGCCATAAAATCAGATGTTAACTTTAGTCACATTCCTATTATTCTTTTAACAGCTAAAGTATCAAGTGAAGCAAGAACAGAAGCTTTAGAATATGGTGCTGATGTATACATATCAAAACCATTCTCTTCAAAAATGCTCATTCTTCAAATAAAGAACCTTCTAAAACTTAAGCAGTCCGTTCAGAAAACAATTCTAACCGAGACCTCTGTAGATGTAGAAAAACTCTCTATTTCTACTAAAGATAAAGAGTTTATGAACAAACTATATGAGGAAATTGACTTCCATCTTTCCGAGGCTGAATTTACCATTGATAATTTAGCACAAACCATGTTTATGAGTCGCTCTAGCTTTTACAGAAAGATAAAAAGTATTACGGGAATGTCACCTAGTGAGTTTTTAATGAAGGTTAGATTAAATAAAGCAGCAGAAATGCTCTTGCAAAATGATTATATTATAAAAGAAGTCTATGAGCAAATAGGATTTAACTCTTCTTCTTATTTTGCTAAATGCTTCAAAGAGCAATTTGGAATGTTACCTAAAGATTATCAAGAAAACAAAGG